>Ga0257123_1000833_pt1 | contig 21260 bp, 26 predicted proteins | sample SI106_135metaG_FD_190185 | JGI IMG/M metagenome (GOLD analysis project Ga0257123, IMG submission 190185) | Marine microbial communities from Saanich Inlet, British Columbia, Canada - SI106_135 | ecosystem: Environmental > Aquatic > Marine > Inlet | place: Canada: British Columbia | collected...
GTAATTATCGAGGATTTGTCTGTAATCAGTTTCACTAGTAAGATTGTTTCTACTTTGAATATATTTAATTAATTCGTCTCTTAATGCTTTTCCTTTAAGAGGATCTTTACCATTATATCCACTTTCAATATCAGCACTCAATACGTTAGATATTCCAGTTGGATTAATAAGTTGAGTAATTAAAGTATTATCATCAGCATAATCAAAAATTTGAATATCTCCAGAAGTTACTTTTAATTGCTGTGAACCAATATTACCAAGACTACCTTTAGTCTTATAAACAATAATATTAATAATAGCTCCAGGAATATATTTACCATTAATACCAGAACCCAATTCAATCAATAATCTATTATCAGGAGTAATCTCATAAAAGACTACTTGTTCATCAGGACCAGCAAAACTTTTATTTCTACTAGTATCATACTTTTCACCTTCTACCTCTACTTCAATCTGAGTAACATAATCATCTTCCCCAATATCAATTGAATAAGAATAACTAGTACCAAAGATATAATCAGGAGAAGTAAAAGTTGTAGTATCTAATTGGTATTGATTAAAATCATAAATTGGAAATGTTGGATCTGCTAATTGAAAAGGAATTAATTTTTGTTTTCCTTCAGCAGTAAGGATTTCAACGTGACCAGTTACATTATTTCCTGATTTTTTTAGAACGGCAACATATTTAGAAGCAAGAGTAAATATAATTCCTTCAATATCCAATTCTACATTTTTAAAATGAACTTCTCGTTTTGCAATATTTCCAAGTAATATAGGAAGAGAATCTAAATTAAGTTCCAGATCCCCTCTAAGTTTAGAATATTGTCCCAATGCAGGAACATATCCAAAAGTATCACTGTGATATCCTAAGTTCTTATCATCCATAGCTGTGATGGGAAATGCTTCTTTAAAGAGATGTTCATAATAAGATTTAATGTCGAATTGAGTATTGCCGAGCAAATTAAACATAAACCCAGCAAACCCAACTTTCGACAATTGTATATTTTGTGTACTTAAATCTGATTTTAATTGGTCGAAATAATGAGCAATATATTCATCAGGTATTGTGAGCTTATCTAAATTATCCATATTATATTCCTAATTTCATAAGTACTTCGTCTAACATTATCGTCCCTGATCCTCCTTCGTCTAGTGGTAATTCTAACTCAAAAAATTCATTAAGATCAGTTACTAAATTTTCTAAAACCCAAGAATTAATTCCTCCTGTAATATATGCAGTATACATTGCACAGCTATAATTACAACTAACCATAGAAAGTTCATTAGATTGTCTATTCCCTATAACCTCTTTAGAAGGAACATTCATTGGAAAGATTCCAGTTGCTTTACCAATATAAGTTAATGTTTTCATATCTGGTTTAAATTTTATAACATATGCGCTTGTTGCATAATCTAATTCACCAGATTCAATATAATCTTTATCAGGACTAATTTCTCCATATACAACGTCCTTAATGTATTCGACCCAAGTATTGTGGTAATTAACAACATTTAAATTTGAATCTTCAATATAATTAATTGACAATTGTCCACCAGAAGAAGTACCTGTACTATACGGAATACTAATAGATGATCCGCTTGTTTCTTCTGTTGTTTTTACAGTAGTTTCAGGAGGAGTAAAATCAAGAGCGAGAAAAGGAAATTGTTGGGAAATATTTATAAGAGCAGATTCTCCTCCTGCTCCACTAAGATTTGGAGGAATCATATAAATTAAAGTATATCCATTTATATCAGGACTAAATGTTGTATCTCTAGATTTTAAAACAAAATCTCCAAACGGAGTATTGTCATATATATCAGAAGTATTATCAAATACTTGACTAAACATTTCAGTTATTCTGGTGGCTTCGTCTAAATATGCCATATATAATTTCTCCTATTAACTATAACATACTTGTTTTTGGATATTATATCCAATAGCATAAACAATGATTCTTCTCCATTGAGATTTTTGAGTATTAGACCAAATGTTATAACTGAATTGTTTATCTAATTTATCGGCTAAAATCTTCTCTAAAAGAGAATCTGCAATACCTTTTAATTGTATAACATCAGAAGTATGCTTAGAACTAATAATTTTTTTCTTAATAACATCTTTCATAAATCCAGGAGAACAGAATTTTTGTTTTGGGGTATCTCCTAATCTTGAGAAAGTTAATTCTACAATCTCTCTAACTTCATCAATATATTTATGGCTATGAATAGCCTTAATCACTTTTTCAATATTTCCGATTTTAATAGTACTTTCATCATTTACAAAATCAAGAAATTTTTTATCATAATTAGGGCTAATATTCATAATAATATAATTGGTAACACTTTCGATTTGTTCTTCAATACCGCTGCTCGTAAGAGCATCAGTAATAGAAGCATCTTCTCCAGTAGTAGCACTCATAGTACTAAATCTAAATCCCTGTTCTTTTGCTTTAAAATACAACGGCTGTAATCCACTTCTGTATCTTGGTGCTCCTGTAGCTTTATCAGGAATAGCATCGCTTCTAAATAACTGACGCAATCTATTAAAAGATTGGTTAAATAATATTTTTGTTTGGCTACTATCTCTTAGAATATTCGGTGAATATTTTTTTAGAAGAGTAGGAACGAAATGGGTTACAATCATTTCAAATGGATTTGGATATTTATTCGGTAATGATTTTCTATTCATCATTTGAGTAGTCACATATTGCATAACATCAGGATCGCAAAATTTGATACTACCAATAGAACGACCATTCCATAATTTTATCATCATAAGTAATTGTGCTGCTTCAGTAAGTTGTTTATTCTTACCTTTGATCCCATGATTAATCAGAAGTAATAAATTGTGATAATACTGATCACTATACATAAAGGTTACACCAGGAATTTCCCACTGCTTAATAAAAGCAGCATTAATTTCGTCATTTCCAAAAGAGTCTACTTCTCCAAATATTCCTATAATTTCATTCTTAGGAACATTGAATTTCATACAAAACCCTTTATTAAACTCTCCTACTGCATCCAAACGTACTTTTCTAACTAACTTTTCAAGCTGTACTGTAAATTGTTTTTCTTTATTGTTATCGTCAACATATTTTTGTAATTTTAACAAAACATCATCAATCGGCCTTGTAGACATGCTCTCCTCCGAGCCAAAAAGTTATTTATTTCTATTAAATCAATGCTGCGAAAACTCTAGATAACGCATTTGATTTATCTTTAAATTTGTTCCATTTATCAACAAGAACTTCTTGCTCAAAAATTTCCCCATACAAAGGGCTCGTCATAAGTTCTTGGATCCTGTAATAGATAGGTTTAGGAAAGTTAACTTCTTGTAGTAATTTTTCTACAATAATTGCCTTGTTTGCATGTTCCATTGCTTCTGTAATTTCAATTTCTTCATTTAAAACTATTTCTTTAGCCAATGATAAAGATTGTTCCATATATAATTTATCTCTTTCACTATTAGATAATGAAAAATAATGCTTGTTGAAAAAGTTATCTACGATTCTTTGAGATTCCAAATTCAATTCAGCTTCACTAGCATCTAACATTAAACCTTTAAAACCATAAGTCTCAGGGTTAATATTAATATGTTCATAAATACTTTGTGCAGATTCAAGAAAATCTTTAATAATTAATGTGATTTTATCTACTGCCTCTCCTTCTTCAATATTAGATAAAAATTTATTATAAATATTTCTATCTTTTTTTACTTTATCATTCCAATTATCAGAGGTATACTCTTCGAATACAGCAGATCCATAATCAATGGTTGCTTCTCTTTCTTCAATCAATGCAATCTTTTCTTCTTGTCTTGATTGTTGTTTTTCTTGTCTTTGAAGTGCTTCAACAGCAATCTTCTGTATCTCTTGTTGGTCCATAAACCCAAAATTTTTAAACATTATATACTATTCCTTTTTTTATATTATATTTTAAAATCCACTTAATACGTCTCTCTGCTGAGAAACATAACTACTCATAGTTCCCATATCAAGATTCATTACTCTTGGCATAAACATAAATCTGTAATATACTTTCTTATTCTTTTCATCAAATACTATAATATTTGGTATTTTTAATCTTTCTTTAATTAAATTAATCTGTTTAGTTGTATCGCCCATACTTGTTATTCTAAATTGGCCTGTTTCAACACCTTTCTTTTCAGATTTAGCTTTAGTTAATTGATCTTCTAAATCTATAATCTTTCTATTATGCATTTCTCGTTCTTGATCTGTAGTTGCACGTTTAAGAGCTTGTTTCTCTACATCTTGTAATTTATAAAGTGTTTTATATTCTCTTGAGTCTTTAAACTTTCTGTCTATTTCTGCTTCTTTTTCTTCTGTTATTTCATTTTCAAAGTTTCTAGTAGCAAGAGCCCAATAAATTCTACTAATATATTCTATTCTAGTAGTTAATACATAATTAGGAAAACTTACAGCATCTCTTTTTTGAACGGTGACTTCTGTTTCAATCTCTCTAAGATAATCACAAAAGAAACTCATAAAACAAAATACAGATAAGAAGTGCATAATTTCAGTAAGAGAACCATACATGTTTTGTTCAAACTTTTCTTGTTGGTTATTATCAATATTAGTTCCAGGAGATTCTGCTCCTGTGTTAGGATCAACCTTAATTTGTCCAGTAAGAACTTGGAATCTTTTAGAATTAAAAAGAGATCGTTGTCCGTCCATAGGAGTTCCTCCTCTTAATCCGCCTGGAGGAGGATTATAATTAGCACCATTAACTAAATTATCAATACTTGTTCCTGTAATTGAATTGCCTTCATTCCAACCACCTTGGAAGTAGTTTTCAATATCAGTTCTAAATGATTTCTTATAATCACTTAATTCACTTACTGCTTGTTCACCGCCTAATTCACGGACATACTCTTCAAGTTTTTTACTAAATGATGCAAGAGTCGCACCAATACTAACTATATCTTCTGTGAAGTCAGCAAGTAATGCTCCACCAGTAACTTCTCTCGGAGCACCTATACCAAATGCTCTTGGTCTAGATGTTCCTCGCATACCAAAATGTAAACTTCCTAATTGACTCATAATTTTATTAACATTAATCTCTTTATTTTCAATACATATATCAGTAGACATTTTAATTAATTCTTCTACTTCTTCAATACTGGAAGAACCTCCAATAATATAATCATAGATTGTATCATAGTGGGCTCTTACATTTGTACTAGTATCTACAAACTTAGAAAGTTTAGTACTAATATCTACTTCAGTTTCAGGAACAATAGCATGTGTAATACTTTGTAAAATTCCAACTATCTCATTACCAACAAAACTTTTAAATGCAGTTGAAGCTCTTCTTGACATAGCAGCTTGACTAGTCTTTGTGTTATGCATTGCTGTTGTTAATTGAGCGGTGAAACTATTAACCCCTACTTCTTTATTCCATTTATCTTCAGATAATACTGTATAAAACTTTTGAGTAGCTCTATCAGTTCCATCTTGAATACCGTTAATCATTTGTTGAATCTTTCTAGGACTCTCCATAGAATCTGGAGTTTTCTTATCATTAAGCATAAACTCAGCATATTTATCTTCAGGAATCTGTCTAAGAAAACGTTTAATATTATCAAGAGAAGATGCTCTATCAAGAGGAATCTTCTGTCCACAAGCAATAAATAAAATCCAATATAAAACACTACTATGAATTTTCATCATATTAGTTCCAATAATTAAAGGAATAGGAATTAAGTTATTAGCCATAACCTGAGATATAACAGGTCTTAGATTAACATATTGTGGATCGTTTTTAATTTGGTCTTTTACATATTCTCTAAGTTGAACCAATGCATCATTATAATCTGCTTGTTTTGAATAATCAATTCCTTGTGGTCCAAGCATATCATCAGGGTCAACTTCATCTTGAGGAGATCTTCCGAGATGTTTTTTTAATAACTGAGCGGGATTAATTTCTCCACTTCCAGATTTAACTGTTCCCGGACTTACAGCATCAGAGATTACATTCAATACATTTGCTTGTTTAATTCTATTAACAAAAGCAACTGTAACAAAATCTCTTATCATACTTCCATACTTTTTCTCAAGAGTAGCATCCATAATAATTGGATAAATAAAAACAAGATCTCCTTCATTTAATTTATCATTATCTGGCTGTCTAATATTCTGTAATATTCCTCCACCACGAATACTAATCTCTTGAATTAACTTATCTGTATCATTCATTTAAAATCCTTAAAATAAAAAATTTATTATACTCTATCCTTGGCTCTCACATACTTTTCCGTGGATACAGAAGAAGCAAGCTCCTTTATCAATAAACTTTGAATCCATTTCTGGTATCTTATTATTATTTAAATGATATAAAATATCATCTATTTTCTCTTTTACTATATTTTCAAAAACAGGCATATTTACTGTTCTTAAATCTACATTCATAGTTTGAATAAACCAAAATGGGTTTTTCTTACTACCTGATAATTGTCTTAAATTCTTTGCAGCTTTAACAGCTTCGCTCATACTATCTGTATCACTTGCTACTAACTCATGACACACATATATAAACTGAAAATGTTTAATATCATATTTATCAAGAAGAGGAATTGTTCCTCCTCTAGTAGGTTTTTGTTGTTTAATCTCATCAAGATAATTCTCGATAAGATATTTATAAAGTGTTACTTGATAGAAGTCTTTAATTCTTGGCTTTTTATCTTTCATAATTTTCTTTAGATCTGCATAATTACAAGATTTAATTTCTACAAGAACATCGTCATTAATAAGACAATCTAATCTAGTAGATAATCTTTTAGATGGCACTTTCAAACAAGCTTCTTGTTCTGTAAACGTTCCACAGTTATCTTGAATAAAATCATGAACGGCGGAACCCATTACACATCGCATTTCTACAGGTAACCATTTATTAGCATAGTTATTAGTAGGGACATTATTAATTCTGTAGAATACAGAACGAGAACATCCATTAGCAATATCATATGCTGTTATATTTTCACTGTATTCTTGATAATTTTTATTTCTCTTAATAGAATTATTTCTCAACTCAGTCTGAAAATCTTGAACATTAAAGAATGTAGAATCAGACGGTTGTTGTTGATTAGTAGAAGGTGCTACTTTAGGAGCAGCCTTTACGATTACTGGATGAGGAGGAGGTTCTATTTTGGTCTCGAAAGGATTTTCTATTTCTACTTCTTTCTTACCAGAACAGTCTCCTCCTTCTTGATTCACCAATAATCCTGCGGTTAAAGAATCGAAATCAGTCATAAATTAATTAGTAATTACCTCGAAAAATTTAGAGTTCTTTTCATATGGACTAACAATAAAATCATCAGGTGATAATTTTTCAAAAGCTTTATTTCTCATTGCTTCTGTATCCTTAGCATCCGGTCCTTTAATCCTAGCAGTTTTACCAGTAACTTCACAGAAGCTAGACAATTGACTATCAGGAGTAACGAGTTGTCCTCCATAAGATACTGCTACACAAGATTCAACTCTTTTCTTAAATAATTGAGTAGCGTCTGCTGTGTCCTTGGTATTCTTTCCAATAGAAACAGCAGCCATAATAACTCCAATAATAACCATAACAATTGCGATCTCAACCAAAGAGAAACCTTTGTGTTGATTTAGTGTTAATGCTGTAGTACTCATCTTCTTTTATCTCCTATTCATTGGTGCTGTTGGATCAACATTAGTATTTCCTGTAAAACGTTTTTTTCTTTGAGGTTCATATTTTCCAGATTTATTAAATCCTGATTTTTCTCTTCTCGGCGTAGATGGTCTCAAATGCTCTCCTCGTTTAGCTCCTCTAACTTTTTGATCTAATCTATTTAACCAGTTTTGTTTTTCTCTTTTATCATCTTTAAAAAATACATCAAGTGCTTCATTATAATGTTTATGTAATTCTGTTAATTCATCATACAATACTTGACAACCTTCTCCTGTTGGATAATTTAAAAGAGCTCCCATACCAAAATCAGTAGATACTTGTTGTTGAGATTCTCCTGACTCTTCAATACATTTAACATAAATGATACTAATAGAAGCAATTGCACTAACCATATAATCTAAATAACAATCTCTAAGCCCTTCTCCTTTTTCCACATCAGCAACATTAACATCTGGTTGGATGCCATTAAAATCCAATTTAGGAATCCTAATAGGTCTCGGTTTTAATAAGATCCTTAAATCAATAGGACTTTCGTTTCCAGTGAATCCTGCTTTTCTTTTACAATCAGAAAAATTAGAATCTAATATTCTACTTAATACTTTATGTTCTTTAAACCATTCTTCATGTTCAAACAACTTATGAATTTTTATCCAAGCAGCAATAAATCCAGTTGTTGCTTTTTTTAGCAATTTATGACCAAATTTATCCATAACAAGTATTACAAGAAGTGGGACTATTAAAGAAATACCTGCGATTTCCATTCCTGTTAATCCTTCTTCTTCACTTAATTCTAAATCTAATACATTATAAATATATCTTTGTTGTTGTACACTACTCATTTCGTGAATAGTAACATAACCACATTCATAATTTCCTTTCATATATTCCATAGATTCTACAATATGATTATTTAATTCTTCAAATTTATCGTCGTCGATATCGTTATCAATTAAATAAGACTCGACAACTGTTTTTATATAAGGTCTATCCATTGTCTTCCTATATCTATATAGTATTTTTAAAAATACTAAATTTCTTCAATTACTTCTTCTATCGCTATTTCGTCTTCGTGGTGGAGAAGAAATTTGTTAATTCTCTCTTGTACGCTTGTCTTAATTGCCCAGTCAAAGATCTCTTTAAACTCAGGATCTCCATTATATTTCTTAACTAAATCTTTTTCATAAAAAGTTCCTGATTCTCCAACAGTATTACCAGTAGCAGGGTCAATACATACTATTTTCTTGTATGCTCCCTTATCTTTAACTAATAATGGATAAGGTAATTTCTCTTTTTTTCTACCTGTGTATTTCTGTTCAGTAGAAGTCATCTCTTTCATAAATAAATATTCACTATATATCTTATGTAATGTTTCGTGCTTATCAAATACCAAAGATATACTATATCCACTAGGACATAATTTATTCTTCTCTGTGCGAATATCAAGAATCCAACCATCAACATTAATATCACTACCTGGATAAAGTTCTTTCTTTTTACTAATATAAACCCACTGTTTTAAGTTATGTTGTAATACACTACTACTAGAACTAGATTTAATATTATTCCAAACACCAACACCTTTCTCATCTTGTTTAGCAAATGGTCCTGCAGCAATCTGCATATTTGCTCTGACTTGATCAATAAGAATAAGTGTAATTTTAGAAAATGCAAGAACTGGTTTTAGTTTGTCTAATGCGTGTCCGAGTTCTCTTGCTTTTAATCCAATAAATTCTTTCGGATCTTCAGCAGTAAGAGTTTTACTACTAGGACAAGATGCAAGACTATCAATAATAATTAATACTCTTATCTCTTCACCTTTACCAGCAGCTTCTAGTTTGTCTTCCATTTCTTTTTTCATATCGGCGTATTTTTTAACTACATCATATACACCTTTAACATCTAAAAGCATAGGAGCATATTGAAATCTATCTTCTGGGATTCCCATATTTTTAACTCTGGATTTAATACCACTTTTAGCACTCGTTCCAGAAGAGGCAGTTTCTACATCTATATAAGCAACTAAACTGTTGCTATTTCTTTCAATAAATTGTTTCGCAAGAAAAACCGCTATACTTGATTTACCGACTTCAGGAGCAGAAGAGAGCATTACAGGTAAACTAGACCCAGTACCTCCTCCAAGGATTGCATCAAGATGCACTATTCCAGTTGGAGTAATATATGGTTCTGGTGGTCTACTACCACTAAACTCTCTTTCAAGCATTGCATCAAATACAGCTTTTAATTGGTTTTCAACTTGTTCACTCACTCATTTTCCCCTTTAATTTATTATTATCCTCACAGTTACCTTTTTTTATACAAGCTTTAATCATTTGAAAAAATATATAACACGCTATTAATCCAACAGTTCCTATAACTATTATAAAGGTAAACATTTTTATTTTTCTCCTAATTATATTGCATACTTAGGATCGTTCTCCAATTCTTTTAATACATTATCTTTCTTCTGAGGAGCAGTCATGAATTTAGCCATAGCAGAAACAACGTCTGCTTTATTTAGTCCTTCGACTTCATCCATTCTCTTCTTATCAATTTCATCCATTCTAATCAATTTATATTTTAGACCGTTTTGTTCGGTTCTATACTTGTATTTTAAATCCATATACACTTGATAAGATTTCTGCATAAATGATAAGAGTTCATATGCCTTATTAAATGCTCCAAACGATTTTCCTAAATCGACAGTAGCATTATTTTTATTTTTAGATATATAACCATCTATCATTTGTAGTTTGCTTTCAAGAACTGTAATATGACCCTGTATATTTTGTAGTTTTTGATCTATGTGATCAATATCATAATTTAAGTTATCAAAGTTTCCTTTGAATTGTTCTTCAGAAGATTCAGCTTCATTGTTATTTTCATCTTCTTCTAATTGTGCAAATAATTCTTCATTACTCATTTGTCTTACATATCCATATCAGTGAAAAGTATACTTAAAAATGTTCTAAGTTGTCTAGAAAATAGACATCCTGTAATATTAATTGTTTCCATTGTATATGGGTCAATAAATGAACCACGCACAAGAGAATTAGTTAACGCCATAGTAACTCCCTGAGTTGCTAGTTCTAACTCAGTACCAACTAACCTTTCTTTAAATTTGGTTAGAGTTACTTCTCGAATTGTATCGTGTATTAATTTCTTATCACTATCTAACATAATTGTATTTTTAGATTTAACGTGAATTGATCTTAATAATTTATAAATTAATGGGAGTTTTTTGCTTATCTTAGATAAGTTATAGTTCTCATTATTACTAGATTTTAAAACTAAAATCTTATTATCTCTTACTCTACTCCCGTCTACAATATCGTGATATTTTCTTTGTAAATAATTCTCAGAAATTGTATTATTGTCTTTCATAATATCATTTCTAATTTTATCATAATTATCACTAATTCTAGATAATGTTTCAGAACCTTTGCATAATTGTTGAATATGTGAAATCCTTAGTCCTCTTTCGTAAATCTTATATCTACTAGACATGTTCATTGCACAATCATCCTCCAATATAGATGGGTCTATTTCAAACGACATTATGTTAGATGTTCTATTCTTTAAATAACTATATAATATAAATCTAAATACAGTTAAATAATAATTTCCGATATTATCTAAGTTAATGGGGTCTTCTTCAAGAAAAAGCCCTTTAATAAATATAGAAATAATATCATTATGAATTATAGTTGGTTCTGTTCCATAAAAAACTAAATAGAAATCAACAACTTCTCCACTATGTTCTCTTACTTGTTTATACGCTTCTCTTACTTGCTTTTTTATGATCGTTTTACATTGATCAAATGAAGAAGCAATAATATTCATAATATTTGGATAATATATTTCATCCCTGAATTTAGACTGGTCCATTTTTAAGACGTTATCATTATAATCTAAATAAAGAAGACAAATTAAATATAAGAGATGAAATTGCTTTATCTCTTCGCTATATTTGATTAAAGAAAGACTACGGAAATCATAAAGTGCTTCGAAAAATTTTTTAGTTTCTTCAGAATGTATTTTACTTCTATCTTTCGATTCAGATATACTTATCCCAATAGTATTATTGAATAAATCTTTAATAATATTTAATTCATTATCTTCTATCATAATTTTTTAATACTTGTCTTTAAAACGTTTGGTTTAAACTTCTTTCCTACATTAAGAAAAAAAGTTCCTTCGTCTAAAAGAGGACTAATCTTATGAATTTTAGAAAACGGTCCTATGATATACTCTCCTATTTTCTTATACAAATCTCTTGTATAAACGTCTAGTCCTGTGTCTCCTACTATACAAACGTGAATCATTTCTTGTAGTTCGATGTTATCTCGTTCTAATAGTTCTTTAGTTTTATCGTTTATCTCTACTTCATTAAGTTCAATAAATTCACTAATTTCTTTACTTGTGAACGGGAATTTTAAATTAATAGGTCTAGTATTATGAACAACATAAAATCCGTGGTCTTTATTAAATTCGACAACAAAATGCCACGGCAATGTATTCGTTGCATACTGTTTTTGATACTTAGCAACATATTGTTTAAAAATCTTGGAAAGATATCCTTTACCTTTATCAAGAATAGGAATAGGTATGGGGAATAATGGATTGTTAATCGTATCTTGAATAACAAATCCCTGAATCCTCGTTCTAAATCTATTCTTTGGAGCGACTTTAGTAGAACCAATTAATTGTGCTCTATTAAGAACTACATTGTCTTGCCCTGCTACTTCAAAGGTATATTGGATATCGTCATTATTATTAGAACTATCCATTTTGTTTAATAATAGAAATTAATTTATCGAAATCATTTACATTATTAACGTAATGATATTTCTTATTTAAATCCATCCACCAAATAACTCTAAAGTTTGGTGCTGTTCGTAGGTCTAAATGTAACATGCCTCTGGTAGTATCTTCTTTCTTAATCCCCTTATCTTCATAATGAGCATACGGATAAACTCCAATGCCTGTAAAATTAAATCTTAAAGCCATAATAAAGGCTTCGTATAATTCACAATCAGGGAATACGTCAGCAGCACGAGAGAATTTATTTCTACCAGGAATAACATAATGCCACGATTTATCGGTGTGATTCTTATTTTCTGAATGTACTGCTCCTTCCACAGGAGATAGATGAATTCTACTTCCAAGGAATTTTCTGTATACGTCCATTACTTCAATAAGTCTATAATGGACCATATCAATGTTGCCCCAATTTTCACTTAAATCGAAAAACTGGGCTTTCTTAATAGTCTCTCTAGCTGTAATCATAATATTTATTACCTTCTTATAATATAAAATAAATTAACCTGAGTTTGTATCTCCGCTTCCAGTCACACTTACATACGGACCACAATTTGCTCCTGCGTCTCCTATTCTATGTACTGGCTGGTTACACATATTTACTGTTGAACTACTTCCTGTTAATGCTACCGTTGGATGTCCACAAGTTGCTACTCCAATAGTAGTTATAATAGTAGTAATCCTAGTATTAGTTTTTACAGTAGAACATCCTGTAACAAACATAGTAACATATCCAACAGGAGGAACGTGACAAGGGCATACTCCTACTCCTATATCTCCTACTCTTGAATGGGCAGAACCTCCCATTATAAATTATTAAACTCTTCCATTGATATTTGCCTGATATTAGGATTATCATTTAATATCTGTTGTCTAATTCCTATTAATGCAGGAGGAGGAGTTTTAAAAATAAAATCTATTCCATAAATCAACCCATTACCATCTATATCTTCGTGATTTAAAAACTCTGTTAATAATTTCGTTGGAAGAGGAATACAATCTTTACATAAATGGTTTTTAATTTCTTCTAATAAACCAATCATAATATCTAATTTTTCTTCATTCATTATTTAGTTATCCTAATTTAGCGGCGGTTTTAGCTGCAGCAGCAGCAATATCTAATACTCTCTTCATTCCTGTTAACTCTTTGTCTTCTGGTTCTTTTTCATTATATCCTTTTGTATCTTTGGCATCTTTTGGTTCTGTAGCAAGAACAGCACTAGTTCCACAATTAAGATTAATATCTGACCCTCCTTGAATATTGATATTGCTATCTGACCACACATTGATAGTATCTAGTGAATAGACTTCTAATTTTCCATAACTAGATATTTTATTATCTCCATTAAGAACGATATCACAGTCTTTGTCAATCATAACTTTAGTAGCTTTCTTAATATGAACATCAACAGTCCCATCTATTAATAGTTTTGTACTATGGTCTCCTTCGATATGAACATCAACATCATTCTTAAGCTTAATCATAGTTTTACCATTGATAGCAATATGTCCATCTGTATCTACAGTAACATATAAATTATCAGCAGTTTGAAAATGTACTCCGTCTTCATTAATAATATATTTAGTTCTAATCTTCGTTTTAGATGCTGTTTTAGGATCATTATCTCCACAAAAATCTTTTCCTAATGGACTAGGACCAATATCACAATTAAAATAACTGTGAATTGAATTTTTCGGCTGATCTGTTAAAGAAGGAATTAATGGAAATTCATTAATTTGATATATATTATTATAATAAGGAGTTCTATAAAGCATAGTAACGTGATCTCTTGCTTCAGGAGTACACCATAGTGGTAAAGCAAACTCTTCTTGATCAGCAGATATAGCGACTATATCTCCCTTTTCATAATTTCTATCGACGAACGTAACAATAACCCTGGTTCCTGGCTGTAAAGGATAATAACTACCATATGCTCCTAAATTAAAATCAGTATTATATTTCCAAGGATGTGTTTTATTACGACACCAAATTCCATCACTATTAGCAAGATGGGAGTGTAATTCGTCAATATGAACTTTATATCTGCCCCGATTTAATAAATCAATATCTAAAAGAATTACTCCTTGAAAAGTTCTTCCTTCTTCAGACATAATACTTATAGTCCTCTAACTAATTCTGAATCATATTTAAGACTATTACCATAACCAATAATAATTTTTTCAATTTGTTCTTGTGCATTTCTATTAACACTTAAAGCTTTTACAAAAGTAGCAGCAGGATAATTAGATACTATCGCAGCAGCAATTAAATAATCCGCAACAGCAGTAGCATATAAGAATTGAGACATTCCTAATTTTGTAAGCGCAGTACCAAGCATTTTATTAGGTGGTTCTGCTACTATCTTTAAATCAAATAAAGCTTTAAATATATCTCTAAATTGTTGATATCTATTCATCTCGGATGTTCTAAATAATTCATTTACTTCATCTTGTAATTCTGAAGGAACTTCTTTAATAGTAAATTCCATTGCGAATCCAAAATCATAATACAACATATGTTGATAATAAAATTGTCTTACTAATGCTTCATAAATAATTTCTTGTTTCGGATTGAGAGTTGATATTGATATAGCTTTCTTTAATAAGTTTTTAAGATAAGATACTATTAAATTAGATAGTTCTTTATTCTGTTTAACTTCTCTTCTCTTAATTAATACAACACCCCTAATATAGTTAAAGTATGCAGCATAGAATGCTAAATCGATATTAGATGTTTCTCCTTCACTTAGATTAATTTCTAAGTCAGCAGCATCTAATACTACTCCTCCTAACTTCTCTCCCTCACTAACAAGTGGGCCTCCAATAGATCCGTCTCTTTTAGTATCTGTTCCAAGAAAAACTAATTTATTATTAAACATTCTATCTACTGATTTTTTAGCGGCGGATTGAGGAACCTTCATTAAATATAACATGAAATCTGTATCAAACTTTTCATATTGTATTTTATTTTTTTCATTTCTTGGAAGAATCAGAGTTTCTTTTTCACTTTTAGTTAGTGGATTATCGTCAGGGACTAGTCTTAACTTATCAATATCAAATATATTTCTAATCTTAATTGTTTGTTTCATTTCTATTATTTCCTTTTTTAACGTCTGTCTTTTAAAGATGTATTTTAATATATCATTACTTTAATATCTTTATATTATGGTATGTAATTAACTCTACCGATAAACGGTAGAGCTTAATTATTTTGAGTAACTTAATACTTTTAAAATCTCTCTTCTTACAGGAGTATATATTTTAAAGTCTTTGAAATTTTCAGCTTTAAAACTAAATATTGATGGTATATTATTTACCATTAATATCACTCTGTAATAACTAGTTTCACTATATCTATCTATGCAGAATTGTTTTGGGTTTTGTTCCCATTTATCTGAGTTAAAAATAACTACATCACTAGTTGATTTGAGTCCTTCTAAATTTTTAAAGAATACATTATCAAATATACCCTTTGCAAATTCTTGTTCTATTTTCTTTTGGTCTGTTGTTTTAAACAGTATGTCGTTTGCTATATTGGCGTTTTCGCCCATATTAGATTACTCCTTTTTAACGGCGGAATTTTTGGTTATTTCATATAGATATTTAATAGTACTATCATTTAAGATAGTCAACTTTTAAATGTTTTCCTGGGAGGGAATATATTATGAATAATTCTCAAAGAAAAAGTAGGATGAGTAAACTAATGTTTGCTCAAGGTGCTTCTCCAAGAGAAGTAATTCAACGTTTGGCAGAAATGCCATCCAACGACAAGTTTGGAGAAAACTGGTATAAGACCAAGTCTATTCTCCAAAAGTTCCCTAACATTACGTTGGGACAACTACAAGAGAAAATTCAAAGAGCTGGTCGATTAGGAATTGACCAAGTTGTCTACCAATGTTGTAAGTAGTTTAGACGTTGTGTCTAAAAGAATCGCCCCCTAAAAAGGGCGTTTTTCTTTATTGTTTTTTTTATTTGTATCATATAGATATTACGGGATGAGGTAGTACTTTTTATTCCGTTCACTTTTTACAGGAGATTCAAACAAGATGCCTTTTCATAACCAAACGGCTTTCTTAAACCATTGTAAATCTAAACAATTAGAAGTTACAATGGCACTAACAGCAGGAATCGCAGTTAAGGGAAAGATTACTAATCATGATCAGTTTACAGTTATTGTAAATGATGATGACAATGATCTTCTTCAACAAGTTGACTTTCTAAATCATTATAAAAACAATAAAGGTATTGTTACTATAATGCTTCCTATGGGCCAGCCAATGCAAGGAGTAATTACTTCTCACGATATGTATACCGTCATTCTTAATGATAGTATTATGTTGTTTAAGAATAATATATCTTGTATTAATCCCATCGGTACAGAAACATTTTTAATCTTTAAAAATAGCATTGTCGCTGTTACACTTTAAGAAAGGATAATAAATTTAATGTCATCAAAAAACAAACCTACGCATCAAGAAAAACCTCTTCATGAAATTTTGGGTTCGATTTTATCTTGGAATATTTATGCTCAATTGAAGGGTACTGAAGTAGCAAAGCCTTATATTCAAGGTCGTCCTGGTGGTGGTAAAACAGCATCGCTTGTAGCAATGTGTAAACAGTATAACTGGAATCTATTCCATTTGCATCTTCCTTTGATTCCTATTGAGGATATCTCTGGATTACCGCAATTTGAAAAGATTATGGTTAACGGCGAAATGGTAGAAGGAACACGTTGGACTTTTCCAGAAATGCTTTCTGAAATTTATAAGTTAACTGGAGAAAGTTATACCAATAAACAAGGTAAAGTTGAACCAAAACCTTGTATTGTCTTTCTTGACGATATGCATTTGGCTTCTCCTTCTCATCTTGCTTTGGGTTTCGAATTGTTCTCTGAAAGAAAATTGAGAACTTATAAAATTCCAGATAATGTAGCTTTTGTTCTTGCTGGAAATGCAAGTACTGGTGCCGGAACTAAAACCCAAAACAGTGCTATTACTAATCGTTTGTCATTGTTCCCAATTCATACCAGCTTTGACCATTGGAAACAAGAGTTCGCTTATCCAAATGGAGTTAACGATAAGATTGTCTCTTTTCTCAGTAGAGAAACTTATCAACGATGGTTCCATGAAGATGAGGTTGTAAATAAAGCTTGGGGTTCTCCTCGTAGTTGGACTTATCTATCCAATATGCTTAATATGATTGAAGATGCTAATGGTGGAGAAGTTGAACAAAGCACATTAAGCTATCTTGCTAATGCTCATGTTAGTGGTACTGCTGCTTCTGAATTCGTATCTTTCTATCATATCTATTCTAAGACTCAGATGGATAAGATCTTTGACGGAACTAAATCAATTAAATGTCCTGAAGAAGAATTGGATAAGTACATTTATATGATTGCTGCAGGAAACGAATATATCAATCGTTTCGCCAAAGAAACCAGTAAAGATAAAAAGAACAAACTTATTGAAAAGGTTTGTGAAATTATCTGTGCTGTTGCAGATAAGAACTCCGAAATTGCTATCTCTGGAGTTAAATCCATTATGGATATTGAGAGAGCTATTTCAAAGAAAGATAATGCAAAAACTTCGTATATCGAAATTGCTCGAACACTAAAGATTATGAAAAGTGGTATTAGTGGAAGAGTATCTCAAGATATTCGTAAGATTGCAGGATCTGTTTAATATTTAATAACTACTGAGGGCTTCGGCCCTCAGACTTTTAATTAAGGAATCAATATGGACCAAGCAAAAGAAAAACTAAGAATTGCTTTCATGAAAATTATGAACTGTAAACAGATCAAACTGTTTGGGGCTCTAATTTATAAATTCAGAACAAGAGTTATTGATGATGATAATTTAACAGCATTTGTATATTTCAATGGCAAAGAACCAAATATTGTGTTTGGGAAAGCCCTTGTTAATAGACATTCTGTTAATCAAATGGTATTTGTTATGCTTCATGAAATGTTGCATTTTATCAATAATCATCATCGTCGTGGTATGACTTATGATAGAGTTGTTGCTAATATGGCAGCAGATCATGTTGTTAATGAAGTTCTTCTTAAAGATCTTGGAGAAGTAGAAGTAGAACAAGATGATGGTAGTACTAGAAGAACAAGCAATATGATTGGAGAAGTTTGTAAACCTTGTGATGATCCAAAGCCATTCTTTGTGGAAGAATTACTAGGTAAAAAGAACATGACTTATGAATCTGTTTATGAATGGTTAATGAAAAACAAGGTTCAATATGTTCAAGTTTCTCAAAAATGTGGTTCCTGTGGCGGTTCTGGAGAGAAGAGTCAGGGAGATGGAGACGAACAACAACAAGGAGGAAAACCTCAACAGGGAGAAGGAGAAGGCCAAGGAGAGGATGGGGAATGTCCAAACTGCGGAGGTAGCGGAGACTGTCAGGGAAATAATGACGGCAAAACTACTTATACTGTAAAGATTAAAGATCAGCCAGATCAAGAGTTTACTCCTGATATTGACGATGGTAAAAATAATGATGATTCAACAGATGAACAAAACGATGCTTCTAAAGGTAAATCAGATGAACTTAAAGAAGATCTTCGTTCATTAATTAATGCTTCTAAAGATAGTGAATTAACAAGAGGAATGGAAGGAGGTAATCTTCTTTCATATATTGAGGAGTTAACTAAAGTAGTTATTCCTTGGGATGAACTTCTTGAAATTGCTATTAAGAATCACGTTATTCCTTCTATGGAAAATCGTAGTTGGAAGAACCCAATGAAACGCATGCGTTCTCATGGTATGACTTTACCAGGATTAGGTACTGATACTACCGCTTCTAAAATGGTAGTTGTAATTGATACATCTGGTTCAGTAGGAGATGATGATCTTGGTAAGTTCTTAAGTATCTGTAAAGATAGTTTGATTCACTTTGATGAAATTATTGTACTTCAACATGATCATGGTATTAAGAAGATTACAATAGTTACTAAAGAGAATATGGAAACAGGTCTCGATGACGTAGCTCATTTTGCTGGTCGTGGTGGTACTTCTCACACAGAAGTATTTCAATATATTGAGAAGGAAATTTGGAGAGAAGATGATGATGTCGGATTAGTAATCATGCTTACTGATTATTATAGTGATGTAGAAGAAAATTGGAAAAGTGGAGAATACAATTGGGTAGATGAATATCCAGTTAAAATTGTATTAAACCATAGTCAGGTTAATATGGTATCTTCATTCGTTGATAAATTTCCAATTGTAATCGAAGAAATTGATGGTTGACACAAGAAGAAAAGACCCCTCATAGAGGAGGGGTTTTATTTTATTTTTTATTTACAGGTATCATTTTAGTAAGACTTTTTAATAAGCAATGAGTTGCTTTTAATGATTTTATAATTCCCCTATTATCAAGAGGTTCCCCTTGCGGTTCATTATCATAATATTTAACTTCTTCAATTAAAGAATCAATATCATTTAATATTCTTGTTCTTTGTCAAAATTCGGATTCTTACGATAGAAAATTGAAGCCTTTCTGCTGAAACTTTCAACAACTTTACTATTCATAATTTTTTTAGAAAGAATATTCCAACCAACTAATCCTCCTATAGCTACTAAAGCTCCTCCTATAGCAGCATCAGGTATGTATTCAAGAATTTTAGTCATCCATGTAATATTTTCATGATCTAACGCTTCGATGCCAGATTTTATTGAATCTAAAGTTCCCTTTCCTACTGGATTTATAATTGAAGTAATTGTTTTATGTGCATCTTCAAAAGCCCATTTAGTAATAGCATTATCAGTTAACATACCTGCTCCTACTCCATAAATAGCAGCAATACTATATTTACTAGTTGATGATAATGTTTCTTCTATTAAGTTATCTATATCGTCTAATATCATAATATCACCTTAAAATTTTTTAGTATTTTTTTTAATACTTAATACTACATCTTCAGGAGTTGAACCATCTTGAATCATTTCAATAGTTTTAGAAACAGCTCCTCCAGTTATGCCAAGAGTTTCTCTTGCTTTACGCATATAATTCATATCCATAGATTTACTTCCCTCTGGACCAAAGTCTTTAACCATTTTATTAACAAAACTAGTAATCTTTGGAGGAGCTTTAACAGGAGGAGCTATCTCTTCTTCTGGTGGAGCTTCTCCTTCTCCTTGGGGAGGTGGAGCAGGCGGAGCTTCTGTTGCTTCTATAATTAAGTTATTAATATCATTTAGTATATTCATCGTTTTGATTTCTTCTTTTTCTTATCTTTATTAGCGTCGATAGCGGCATTAATTGCCATCCCTCCAGGAACAGCAAGTAACGCTAACTTAGGAGCATAATGTTTTGTATTTTTACCGGCTGCTTTAAATTGACCTTTTCTAATGTTGTTAGTTATTTTAACCGGAGAAGAAACTGTATCGATAGTATCATTAACAGCATCTAATCCAGCGTTCTCGATCTTTTTCAATGTTATTTTTTCATTAATAAGAGAATTAATATCATCTAAAATATTATTCATAATTAAAACTCCTTAAAATATATTAACGAGTTTCTTTACCTTTACCTGGGAAACTATCTTTAATACAATTATTAACATTTTTACCGCCCCAAGTTACACTACCTGGTTCTCTTGCATTAAAAGCTATTTGTTTAGGACGCTTCCAACTTTTTTCTTGGCAAGACTTTGATGCATTTTCTTTAATTAACTTAATTTGTTCTAAAACATTCATTATATTTATTCCTTTTAAATTATTTTTTATTCTTCATCTTACCTTCAATCATTTGGTTCTTCTGAA
>Ga0257123_1000853_pt1 | contig 21013 bp, 20 predicted proteins | sample SI106_135metaG_FD_190185 | JGI IMG/M metagenome (GOLD analysis project Ga0257123, IMG submission 190185) | Marine microbial communities from Saanich Inlet, British Columbia, Canada - SI106_135 | ecosystem: Environmental > Aquatic > Marine > Inlet | place: Canada: British Columbia | collected...
TATGGAGCATCCATATAATGATGATGAAAATAAATTTAACTGGATTAGAGGATATCATGTTGGTGGAAGATCATTAACATGGGGAAGACACACGTATAGATTAAGCGAATTTGATTTTGAAGCAAATTTAAAAGATGGAATAGCAGTTGACTGGCCGATACGATATAAAGATATATCCCCATGGTATGACTATGTTGAACAATATATTGGAGTTCAAGGAAGACCAGAAGGTCTTGCACAATTTCCAGACGGAAAATTCTTAAAACCATTTGATTTGAATGTTCTGGAAAATCATATGAGAAAGAGTATTGCTAATAACTTTAATGATGGAAGAATACTCTCAAATGCTAGAACTGCCCATATTACAGAGGGAACAAAACCAGGTCTGGGTAGAGTTACTTGTCAATATAGAAATAGATGTATGAGGGGTTGTCCGTATGGAGCATACTTTAGTAGTAATTCATCTACTTTGCCAGCAGCAGAAGCTACGGGTAATATGACTTTAATGCCAAATTCTATTGTTCATGAAATTATTTACGATGATGATAAAAAAAGAGCAACAGGTGTTAGAGTAATTGATGCAGAAAACAATCAAACCTATGAGTACTATGCCAAAGTAATTTTCTTGTGTTCATCATCCATTGCATCTACTTCTATTTTAATGCAATCAAAATCAAATAGATTTCCTAATGGTATGGGAAATGACTCTGGAGAATTAGGGCATAACTTAATGGATCATCACTTTCAAACAGGTGCTTATGGAACTTTTGAAGGATTTAAAAACAAGACAACTTATGGAAGGAAACCAGCAGGGTTTTTTATTCCAAGGTTTAGAAATATAGGAGGGATAACAAATAGAAAGGATTTCATAAGAGGTTATGGATATCAAGGTGGTGCTTCAAGAGGATCTAAGAGTATTGCCAACAGTAAAGAGGAGCTAGCAGCTTATGGTAAAAAATTCAAAGATATTATTGTTCAAGAAGGAGAATGGTCTGGATCTATGGGTGCATTTGGAGAAATATTACCATACCATGACAATCAGATGACTCTAGATTATAATAAACTTGATAAGTGGGGTCTCCCAACCGTAACTTTCAATGCGAAAATTAGAGAGAATGAAATTTCAATGCGAAAAGATATGAAACAACAAGCAATTGAAATGCTTGAAAGATCAGGTTTTAAAAATGTAACTGGCACAGGATCTGACAATAATTATGTTTTTGGAAATGGAATTCATGAAATGGGAACAGCTAGAATGGGAAGAAATCCAAAGACTTCAGTTCTTAATGGCAATAATCAAATTCATAGTGTCAAAAATGTTTATGTAACAGACGGTGCTTGTATGACATCATCAGGAAATCAAAATCCATCTATAACATATATGGCTTTAACTGCAAGAGCTGTAAACCATGCAGTAGACGAATTAAATAAGCAAAACATCTAATTATGAATAGAAGAAAAGCATTAAAAAATATTGGAATTTCATTTGGATCAATAACCTTTTCAACGAGCATTCTATCTATTCTTCAATCCTGTCAATCTAATGAACTTGATTGGTCTCCTGATTTTTTCTCATCAAAGCAAATAAGTTTTGTCGATAGAATGTTTGAAATTATTATCCCAGAAACTGATACTCCTGGAGCTATATCATTAAAGTTATCAAAATTTGTAGACGCATATATTTTTAAAAACACTCCATCAAATGATAAGTCGGAGTTGAATCAAGAAATAGAGGAATTTATAAATGTGATATTAAGTAATGAAAATCAAAAATCTATACATGAAATTGATGATGTGATGTTGGAGAAATATCTAACAAATCATTTAGATTCAAATAATTTCACTGAATCTAACAATAAAAATTATTCTCAACTATGTGGTTTGTTTAGGCAAATGGCAGTTAGATCATATAGATTAACAGAATATGTAATGACAAATAAACTTGGTTATGTTCCAATTCCAGGATATTATGATGGTAATGTAGATGTTTAATCTAGCGTTCTAAAATATTCAATAATTTCTCTTGCTTCTTCTTCAATTAAATTCTGATTATACATATACTCATTATTATATTTTGTCAACAGTTTTTTTGCTATCGGATCTTTTTGAAGCATCTCAGTTGGATTGAGAATCATATTCATTATCCACTCAGGGGAACGCCTATTAATTACTCCTTTAATTGCAGGTCCTAAAGATTCCTCATTAATCATATGACAAGAGGAGCAAAGTTGATTAAACATTTTTTCACCAGACTTAGCTTGATTTTGATTTATTTGTTCATCAAATATTACTTCACTAACTGGACCTATGCCTTTATTATTTGTATTAGAATTTTTTGATTGAGAGTTGCACCCAATAAGAATGAAGAAAAGTGAAATTAAAATTTTTTTCATCCAACTAAGTTAGTAAATCATTTTTGCTTTTAATGGTCTGGTATATGGGCCGTTGTAATCCCACTTATACTTTGTTGGCTTCTTTTTATTTTACAATAAATTCACCCATCATAAGTTGATAGTGACCTGGAAATGAGCATATGAAAACATAGGTTCCAGGCTCAGGAGAATCAAAAGTTATAGTATCAGATTCCCCTCCACCTAACATTTTTGTATAAGCTAACTCATTATCTCCCTCAGGAATATATTCTGAGTTTCTTGCACCTGCTGCACTTAGAGCATATTCATTTATATCTATATCTTTTTTTAGTAGAACAAAATTATGGCCCATTGAACTTACAGGAAATCTTCCAGTGTGGTTTAGTGTAAGTGTTACTTTCTGATTGGAGTTTACCTTAATAACCTTTTTGTCAAACTTCATTTGATCGTTTGAGTTAAGAGTGATAATGTTTGAAACTGAATTGTTTTGAACAACTGTCTTATCCTCTTTAACTCTTTCATATTGAAATTCTTCCTTTGAGTTATTTATATTATTACAAGAGAAAACAAATAATGATAATGCTAGTATGAGTTTAATTTTCATATACTTAATATTTATTATCAAATTTATTACAGAAAATTTAAATTCACTATGATTATCGATGATTATTTATTATCAAATAATTAGTTATTTCTATTTTTTACAGAAACTAGATATACACCTATAAATATAATCAAGCAAGAGAGTAATTTAATAGAATCTAAAGTGTCATTTGCTGTAATTAATGCAAATACAATTGTTATAATAGGCTGAAGATAAATAAATGAACCTACTGTAGTTGGTGATAAAGTTTTTAAAGCATATATATTAAATAAATATGTCAAGAATGTTGTTCCAATTACAACATACGCCATTCTCCATATAGCAAACCATGGAAGTTCAAGCCAATTAACCTCAACAAACTGGTTATAAGTTATAGGTGCAGATAAAATTAATCCAATTAAAAACAGCCATTTCATTATAGTGAAAATATTATACTTACTAGTCAAAGGTTTAACTACAATTAGATAGCCTGCATAAGCTGATGCATTTAGTAAAAAAAATGAATTTCCAAGTGGAATATTTGGAGCATTCATCCCAGTTTTACTTGTATTAAGTATTAAAAAAATTGCACCTGAAAATCCAATTATAATTCCAAGTATCTTTTTAAGAGTTACCTTCTCCTTTAAAAAAAAGTAGGATAATATTAACACTAAGATAGGTGACAAAGTAATTATAACACCGCTATTAATTGGTGTAGATAATTCAAGACCTCTAAAAAAAGCAAGCATATTTATACACATTCCTAATACTGCAGCAAATATTATTTTTAAAAAATCTCTTTTTTCAATTTTCTCATAGGGTGTAAATAAGCTAATCAGCCAAAAAATTAAAGTCGCACCTAATAATCTTAACATTATAAATCCGGATGACCCAATATAAATAGGCATAATTTCTTTTGCTAGAGTATGATTAATGCCATATATGCTAGTAGCTAAAAAAGCGGCTATTAATGCTAAATATCTTTTACTCATCCTTAATTTTAAGGAACAAAGAAAATCATTTTAATAGAATCTTACACCTAATTTCGAATATCTTTATCTTTGTTATTATGAAGAAAAAAATGAAGTTTAATACAAGAACAATTCACGGTGGTCAAATTCTAGATCCAGCATATGGTTCTGTTATGACTCCGATATATCAAACGTCCACATATGCTCAAACTTCTCCAGGGAAACACAAAGGATATGAGTATAGCAGGACACACAATCCAACAAGAACAAACTTTGAAAGATCTATTGCATCATTAGAAAATGGAAATCATGGGCTTGCCTTTGCATCAGGGTTAGCAGCAATTGATGCGATTATAAAAACATTAGGTCCAGGTGATGAGATAATATCTACTAATGATTTATATGGTGGAAGTTACAGATTGTTTAAAACAATATTTGAGAAATATCATTTGAAATTCCATTTTGTAAATATGGAAGATATAAAATCAGTTGAGGAAAAAATAAACTCAAATACTAAATTAATTTGGGCTGAAACTCCTACAAATCCAATGATGAATGTGGTTGATATTAAATCAATGTCAACTCTAGCAAAAAATAATAATATTTTACTGTGCGTAGACAATACATTTGCCACACCTTATATTCAAAGACCTTTAGATTTAGGAGCAGATATTGTCATGCATTCAGCAACAAAATATATCGCTGGTCATAGTGATGTTGTAATTGGAGCTGTAGTTGTTAATGATTCAATTCTTCATGAAAAATTATCCTTTATTCAAAATGCTTCTGGTGCAACTCCAGGTCCAATGGATTGTTTTCTTACATTAAGAGGAATTAAAACTCTTCATTTAAGAATGCAAAGACATTCTGAAAATGCAGAAAGAATAGCAATGTATTTAAAAGATCATAAAAAAATTTCAAAAGTATATTGGGCAGGCCTAAAGGATCATAAAAACTATAAAATTGCAAAAAGCCAAATGGATGCTTTTGGAGGAATGGTTTCGTTTATTCCTGTTAATGATAACTTTGAAACTTCAAAAAAAATTGCAGAAAATCTTAAATTATTCACATTAGCTGAATCATTAGGAGGAGTTGAAAGTTTATGTTGTCATCCAGCTAGTATGACTCACGCTTCAATACCTCCAGAAGAGAGGAAGAAATCAGGATTAGTTGAATCATTATTAAGATTAAGTGTTGGTGTTGAAGATGTAGATGACTTAATTGATGATTTAAATCAAGCTATAGGATAAAATTTATGGAAATACCAAAAGATAAGAAAATATACTTCAGCTCTGATAACCATCTTGGTTCTCCCACAACAAAGGATAGCCATGAAAGAGAAAAAATATTTGTTTCATGGTTAGAATCTATTAAACATGATGCTGATATAATCTTTCTACTAGGAGATCTATTTGATTTTTGGTTTGAATATAAGGAAGTTGTTCCAAGAGGATTTACAAGAGTTTTAGGAAAGCTTGCGGAATTATCTGATTCAGGAATAAAAATTTATTTTTTTATTGGTAATCATGACTACTGGATGACAGATTATTTTGAAAGTGAACTAAATATTAAAGTATTTAAATCACCTGAGTTATTTATTTTTAATTCCAAATCATTTTTAATTGGTCATGGTGATGGTTTAGGTCCTGGAGATTATGGATATAAAAGAATGAAATTAGTTCTTTCTAACCCATTTTTTATTTGGTTATTTAGGTTATTGCATCCAGATATTGGAATAAAACTTGGAAAATATTTATCACAAAGCAATAAGCTTATGTCAGGAAATGAAGATAAAGAGTTTAAAGGGGAAGATAAAGAGTGGTTAATTCAATATTGTTTAAAGAAATTGTCTCAAGAACATATTGATTATTTTGTTTTTGGTCATAGGCATTTGCCAATTGTTCATCAGTTAAAACCAAAATCTAAATATATAAATTTAGGTGATTGGATTACCCACTTCACCTTTGGTGTTTTTGATGGAAAGACATTTAATCTAAGAAATCATCTAAAGAAAAATGATTGAATCGAAAAAGTCAAATTTTGAGAAAACTGTCCTTGTTGGAATAATAAACGATTCACAAAATGAAGAAAAGTTAAACGAATTTCTAGAAGAGTTAGAATTTTTATCTGTAACAGCAGGAGGTAAAGTGATTAAAAAATTCAAACAAAAAATAAATACTCCCAATCCAAAAACTTTCATAGGGAAAGGAAAAATTGAGGAAATTCAAAAATATATCAAGAACAATGATGTGTCAATTGTTATTTTTGATGATGAACTTTCACCCACCCAACAATCTAATATAGAAAAACTATTGAAGTGTAAAATTTTAGATAGAACAGCTTTAATCCTTGATATTTTTGCCCAAAGAGCAAAAACAAGTTATGCTAAAACACAAGTTGAATTAGCTCAATATGAATATTTACTTCCTAGATTAAAAGGTCTTTGGACTCACCTTGAAAGGCAAAAAGGGGGAATTGGTATGAGAGGTCCTGGAGAGACGGAAATTGAAACAGATAGAAGAATTGTAAGGGATAAAATATCATTACTAAAAAAGAAAATATCTACAATTGATAAACAAATGAAAGTTCAAAGAGGTAACAGAGGTTCATTGGTTAGAGTTGCACTAGTAGGATATACCAATGTTGGAAAATCAACTATCATGAATTTGTTATCCAAAAGTAAAGTTTTTGCTGAAGATAAATTATTTGCCACTCTTGATACTACTGTTAGAAAAGTAGTAATTAACACATTACCGTTTCTTTTAACTGATACAGTTGGGTTTATTCGAAAACTACCAACACAATTAATAGAGTCATTTAAAGGCACTCTTGAAGAAGTTAAAGATGCAGACATTCTTCTTCACATTGTAGATATATCTCATCCAAGTTTTGAAGATCACATAACTTCAGTAAATAAAATACTCAGTGAAATTAATTGTCATAATAAGTATAGCCTTATGGTTTTTAATAAAATTGATAATTATACTCAGGTAGATTTTAATGATTCTTATTCTAAAAATAATAGCCATTACTCATTAATGCAGTGGAGAAACACATGGATGAATAAAACAAATGGTAAGGCATTATTCATATCTGCAAAAAATAAAATTAACTTTGATAATCTTAGAAAGGAGATTTATGAAATAGTTAAAAATGTTGACATGAGTCATTACCCTAAGAACGATTATTTATACCCCGAATATTTTTCTAAGTGAGTTTTTTGTTAATTTTCAATTTAACCAATTATTAACAAGGATTTTACTAATAAATTTTGAAATTTGAATAAATAAATTCAGTAAATATGAATGATAACAAAACTAATGTAGATTTAAATAAGAAAGATGAATTAATAAAGCAAGAAAGCGCTTTTGTAGATCTTCTTTCACTGGAAATAAATAAAAAGATTATAGGTCAAAAGAAAATGATCGAAAGATTAATGATTGGTCTTCTGGGTAAAGGTCATATTTTACTTGAGGGAGTACCTGGTCTTGCAAAAACACTTGCTATAAATAGTCTAAGCAGTGCGGTTAAAGGATCATTTAGTAGAATTCAATTTACTCCCGATCTACTTCCTGCTGACGTAGTAGGTACAATGATCTATAATATGAAAGAAGGTAACTTCTCCATAAGACAAGGGCCAGTATTTGCTAATTTTGTTTTAGCAGACGAAATTAATCGAGCTCCAGCAAAAGTCCAATCAGCATTACTTGAAGCAATGCAAGAGAAACAAGTCACAATTGGAGATAAAACTTTTAAATTATCTGATCCTTTTCTTGTAATGGCAACTCAGAACCCTGTGGAACAAGAGGGGACTTATCCTTTACCTGAAGCTCAAGTAGATAGATTTATGCTTAAAGTTGTAGTTGATTATCCTAAACTTGAAGAAGAGCAAAAGATTATAAACATGAACCTTTCTTCTTCGCAAGAAAAAATTAAACCAGTTGTTACAACAAAACAAATTACCACTGCACAAGGAATTGTTAACGATGTATACATGGATGAAAAAATTGAAAAATATATTCTTGATTTAATTTTTTGTACTAGATATCCTGAAAAATATAATCTTAAAAATCTATCTCCACTTATTTCATTTGGTGCATCTCCTCGTGGAAGTATAAATCTTGCATTAGCTTCAAAATGTTATGCTTTTATTAAACATAGAGGTTTTGTAATACCTGAAGATGTAAGAGAAGTTGTCACTGATGTATTAAGACATAGAATAGGGTTGACATACGAAGCTGAGGCTGAGAATGTGTCTACTGAAGATATAATTAAACAAATTGTAAATACTGTTGAAGTACCATAATTAATGGATTCTAAAGAATTACTCAAGAAAGTAAGACAAGTTGAAATAAAAAGTAGAAGGCTAAGTGATAACCTATTTGGAGGAGAATACTTAAGCACCTTTAAGGGTAGAGGTATGACTTTCAGTGAAGTAAGGAAATATGAATATGGAGACGATATAAGGTCAATTGATTGGAATGTTACGGCAAGATATAATGAACCTTTTATAAAAATTTTTGAAGAAGAAAGGGAATTAACATTAATGTTACTAATTGATGTAAGTGGCTCAAAAAACTTTGCAACAAGAAATAAATTAAAAAAAGAAATTGTCACTGAAATTGCAGCAACTCTTGCATTTTCTGCTCTTAAAAATAATGATAAAGTAGGCGCAATATTATTTACTGATACTGTTGAATTATTTATTCCACCAAATAAGGGGAAAAGACATATTTTAAGAATCATTAGAGAACTTCTTGAATTTAAACCAAAAAGTTCCAAAACAAGTATTGATTCATCTCTTAAGTTTTTATTAAGTGTTATTCAAAAAAAAGCTATAGTTTTTGTTTTATCTGATTTTATAGACAGTGAGTATGATAAATCTTTAAAATTAGCAGCCAAAAAGTTTGATTTAACAGGAATTAGAATTTTTGATCAAATGGAAACTGTTATTCCTAAACTAGGTTTTGTTCCAATGATAGACGCTGAGACAAATGAATTAGTTTGGGTTGATACATCTTCCAAAAAAATTAGAGAAAATTATTTATCAAATTATAATTCATCAATAAAAAAGTTTAAAAGTTTATTTAATAAAAATGGAGCAGGTGTGATTAATTGTATGGTAGATGAAAGTTATGTAAAGAAACTCTTAGGTTATTTTAAACAAAGAGCTTAATGAAGAAAATAATATTTCTTTGGATTTTGTCTATGACCTTTTTAATGAGTCAATCAGCTAATTTTGATTCAAATATTGATATTTCAAGTTCAATTGATACTATTCAGGTCAAAATTGGACAAGAAATTAAATTTAACATTGATATTTATTCAAAAAATAAATACAATATACGTTTTGATGAAAATCCAAATTTCATACCTTTTGAGGTTTTAAAATCTTATCCCTCAGATACAGTCATTGAATCCTCAAATATTTCTAAGAAGTATTCATTAATTAATTTTGAACCTGGAGAGTATTGGATTCCTCCTCAAAAAATATATTTCAATCAATCTATAAAATTTAGTGATTCATTACGGGTTATAATAAATGACGTTGAAGTAGATACCATCAAACAAAATTTATTTGATATAAAACCCATAATTCCTGTTAAGAGAAATTATCAAAAATTAATTAATAGTTTAATTATTGGATTTTTGATTTTAACTCTCATCTATATAATTCTCAGATTTCGATTATTTAATAAAAAGAAAAGCTCTTTAGATGAGATGAAATCACTTTATCAAATTGCTATTGATAAATTGGGTGATTTAGATAATTTAGCTCCTAATTCTCAAATTGAATTTAAAGAATACTATACTATTCTGATTGATATATTTAGAGATTATTTAGAATCTCAAGTTAAAATTCCAGCAATGGAAAGTACATCAAGAGAGCTTATTGTAAGAATAAATATGCTTAAAGACAGTGGAAACTATGATTTTGAATTAAAACAGATCAATGAACTAGAGAGCCTTTTCACAAAATCTGACTTAATAAAATTTGCTAAGTCTTTACCAACAAAAAATGACATCAATATTGACATCTTAACGATCAAAGATTTTATTGATTCTACTGAAAAAATTTATAATGAAAAATATAAAATACCTGATGAAGAAGAAGTGCCGGATGAAGAAAGATCTGTATTAGACAACCTTAAAATGTTTTTGAAATACTCATTCTTAATAACATCTACATCAATTATCATATGCATAGTAATATTTGGCTACTACCCAGTAAGAGACACAATATTATTAAATCCAACAAAACAACTTCTTTCAAAGGATTGGTATACAAGCCAATATGGATCTCCTCCAGTAGAGCTTAAAACACCAAATATTCTTGCTAGGGTTAATGATAGCATAGAAAATAATAAATTTGAAATGGGAAATTTTGAAGACTCTTTCTTCCTATCGCTTGATTTTAAAGATATTATTCAAAGTGAAAATCCTGCAAATATTGACAATTTAAAAAATGAATTAATAAATCAATTTCAAAACTTAGGTTCTAAAAACATACTTGTTAAGGACGATCAATTCTCTATAAAATCTGGTGACATTGGATTAAGATTTTATGGTAGTTTAGATATTGAGAAAAACAATGATTTGATTAGATCAAATTTTACATCAGTTATTTTACCCTATGATAAAAAGACAATAACACTTACTATTGTCTATAGAGATAATGATAGGTATGCTGATAAAATAGAGTCAAAAATTTTAGAAAGCTTTGATATTATAAAAGAACTATAATGCTAAATGATATTTACTTTGCGGATCCAGAATTTCTTATAATACTAATTATAGTTCCTCTTGCTATATTCTTTTGGTTTAGATATGGAAAACTAACCCAAGCCACATTATTTCATTCTTCGTTATCGTTATTGAAGCTAAATAATTCATATATATCAAAACTTAGACCTCTATTGAATATAATTAGAATAATAGTGATATCACTATTAATTATTGCCGTTTCAAGACCTCAATCAAAGTCTACATCTAAAAGAATTAAAACATCAAGAGGTATTGATATAGTAATGGTTATTGATATATCATCAAGTATGTTATCAAAGGACCTTAAGCCTGACAGACTAACTGCATTAAAGAATGTTGCTTCTAACTTTATAGATGACAGACCTAATGATAGAATTGGTCTTGTTGTTTATGCTGCAGAGAGTTATACTAAAACACCAGTTACTACAGATAAATTGATTTTAAAGCAATCTCTAAGTGAGATAAATTATGAATCACTTTTAGAAGATGGAACAGCTATAGGCATGGGACTTTCAACTGCTGTAAATAGGCTAAAGGAAAGTACAGCAAAAAGTAAAGTAATAATTCTCCTTACAGATGGCGTTAATAATTCAGGATTTATAGATCCTAGAGTTTCAGCAGAACTTGCAGCAGAATATGAAATTAAAACCTATACAATAGGTCTTGGTACAAACGGAAGAGCCTTAGCTCCAGTTTCAATTTTACCTAATGGAAGTTTTCAATTTAGTTTAACAAAAGTCGAGATTGATGAGGAACTCTTAAGATATATATCTGAAAAAACTTCAGGAAGATATTTTAGAGCTACTGATAACCTAGAATTACAAAACATATATGATGAAATTAATAAACTAGAGAAGACTGAAATAACTGAAACTATTTTTACAAATGTCTCTGAGAAATACAGACCTTTTGTGTTAGTCGGATTAATCCTATTTATTATTGAAATAATTGCAAGAAAAACAATCTTTAAGAGCTTTATATAATGTATCAGTTTGATAATCCATATTTTCTTTATTTAACACTTATAATTCCTGTAGTTATAATCATTAATTGGTTTTATATGTCATGGAGAAAAAGGATTCAAAAGTTTTTTTCAAATAAAGAATTACTTGACCATATAAGTCCTAATAGGTCAAATTTCAAACTCAATCTAAAACTCGTATTCGAATCATTCATAATATTATTTTTATGTATAGCTCTTGCAAATCCAAAAATTGGAACTGAATTAAAATCAATCAATAGAGAAGGAGTTGATATTGTTTTTGCTATTGATGTTTCTAAGAGTATGCTAGCTGAAGATGTTGCTCCTAATAGACTTATTAGGTCAAAAAGAATTGTTTCTGAAGTTATTAATTCTTTAAGCACTGATAGAGTTGGAATTGTAGCTTATGCTGCACAGGCTATTCCTCAAGTACCTCTTACAACGGACTTTGCTTCAGTAAAGAATTTTTTACAAATAATAGACACTGATATGTTGTCTTCTCAAGGCACTTCAATTGATTCAGCATTAAACCTATCAGTAAATTTCTTTGATCAAAATTCTGAAACTAATAGAGTTTTGATACTTATTTCTGATGGAGAAGATCATGATGATATACCGGATAGTATTACTAATTTAATTACTGAAAATAATATTAATCTTATTACAATTGGCGTAGGTCAAGAAGCCGGGACAACAATTCCAATTAAAATAGACGGAATGGTTGATTCATACAAAAAAGATAGTAATGGTGAAGTAGTAATAACAAAACGTAATAGTGATATTTTACTTAAAATAGCTGATTCTTCAAAAGGGGAGTATATTGATGGAAATATTACAGATGAGGCATTAGAAATTATAAAATCAAAATTAGATAAAATTGATAAATCAGAATTTGAATCATCTCAGTTTGTTGAATATAAACAGCAGTTTCAAGCATTTATTTTATTATCATTATTGTTTATCATTTCTGATATTTTTATATTTCAAACTAAAACAAAATGGATACAAAATTTAAATCTATTTAATGAGAATGAAGAATAGCTATTACATATCATTACTATTTCTAGTAACTACTTTTTCATCATATAGTCAAGATGATCCAAATAATCTTGTCTTTAATGGAAATAAACAATCTATTAATAAAAATTACACTGAGGCAGAAGTAGAATATCGAAAAGCTATCTCAAAAGATAAAGCTAAATCTAAAGCAGCTCATAATCTAGGTAATATACTTTTTGAAAATGAAAATTATGACGAGGCAATTCAAGAATATTTTAAAACTCAAAAAAACTCTGAATTAGATATTGAAAGGCATTCAGCATTTCATAATCTTGGTAATTCATACATGAAGAAAAAAGATTATGCTCAAGCTGTTGAAGCCTACAAAAATGCACTTAGAAGTTACTCGGAAGATGATGAAACTAGATATAATTATGCTTTAGCAAAAAAATTCTTAGAAGGAGATAAGCGTCAAAACTCTCAAAACAATAATGAATCTGAAGATGAAAAGAAAGATAAATCTGAAGATCAAAAAGAAAATAAAGATCAAAATCAAAATAGCGATCAAGATTCTGATACTGAGAAAGAAAAACCTAAAGAAAAAAATGAAAATCAAGAAAAAGATCAAGGAGGTGGACTTTCAAAACAACAAATGGAAAACCTTCTTGAAGCTGTAAATAATATTGAAAAAGATTTAAATCAAAAGTTAAAATCTGGAAAAAAGAAAGTTCAAACAACAAAAAAAGCTGAAAAAGATTGGTAAAAAAAATTTTCATATTATTTCTAAGTTTGAATTCTTTATTTTTAAGTGCTCAGGTAAACTTTGAAGCCTCAGTAAGTAAATCTAAACTTGCGCTAAATGAAAGATTAAGGGTTGATTTTGTTATGAATCAAAATGGAGATAATTTTTCTCCTCCTGAATTTGACAACTTTCAAATAATTGGAGGCCCAAATCAATCCATAAAAACTTCCTATGTAAATGGAGAAAGAAGATTTTCAAAGACATATTCTTATTTCCTACAACCAATTAAAAAAGGTAGACTAAAAATAAATCAAGCGTCAATTGAAATAGATGGTGAAATATATAAATCACTTCAGATTGAAGTTTTAATTACAGATTCCGTTCAGCAGCCCTCTGATACAATAACTCAATATTATAATGATGATGATATAGAATTGAGAGCATTAATTTCCAAACGTTCACCTTATTTAAATGAACCAATAACGGTAGTTTATAAACTTTATTATAAAGCTCCAATTAATATATCGGATGCACGTGAGACAGAGACTCCCAAATTCAAAGATTTCTGGAGTCAAACCATAAAAATACCTCAATTAAAAGTGCAGAGAGAGATATATAAAGGACAAAATTATAATGTTGTAGAATGGAGAAAAGTAGTTCTATATCCCCAAAAGATAGGTCAATTAGAAATTTCCCCTTTATCATTAAACTTAGTTCTTGATGTCCCAACTGACAAAAGGGACTTTTTTGGTAATGTTATTTATGATCAAACTTCTCAGTTAATATCTACAGGTATGAGAAGAATTACAGTAAAAGACTTACCTCAGATAGGGAAACCTAATAGTTTTTCTGGTGCAGTTGGTAAATTTGAGTTTGATGTAATTTTAAATAAAAACTCTCTAAGGGCAACTGAATCTTTTATGGCTGAACTTAAAGTTAAGGGTAATGGAAATCTTAAACTATTTGATTTGCCAGATATTTTAGTACCAAACTCAATGGAACTTTTTGAGCCAGAAAGAGAGGAACTTATAAATACAAACCTATCAGGCATGAGTGGGTCTGTTTCTAAATTTTTTACAGTTATTCCCAGATTTCAAGGAAATTTTCCAATTGAAGAAGTTGAGTTCTCATATTTTGATCCAGAGATAGAAAAATATAAAATTTTAAAATCGCTAAGGCTTACAATTGATGTTTATGATGGTCCAGTGGTAACCAATGCAATTAATAATGAAAATTCAAACATCATTTCTTCAAATGACTCATTCCGCTTTATTAAAATTAACGCAAACCTTAGAGAAGTTAAAAGTGATATATTTTTTAAATCTAAATTTTTCTATGTAACAGTAACTACACCATTTGTGTTACTTCTTTCTTTGCTACTATTCAAAACATATAAAAAAAATAGAAAAGAATCGTCTTCTGAGTTAATTAGAATTCAGGAAAAGCAGATTAATAAAATGATAGAATCTGCAAAAAAATCAATTGGAGACAAGGTTTTATTTTATGATAAAATTGAAAAAGCTATTATAAAAAGTTTAATGATTAAATTTTCAATTAAAATGGAAAGCTTAAATAAGGAAAAAATAGAACAGATAGGGGAAGAAAAAGGACTAAATAAAGACGATATTCTACTAATAATAAAATTAATTGAAAACTGTGAGAAAGCTAAATATTCCAGATCTTCAGATAGTATAATGAACAAAGATTTAGAAAATGCTAGAAAAGCAATTAGTTCAATTTTAAAAGTTAAATCATGAAGATAATTTTGATTTTTTTATCAATTCTTTTAAACAACCAAGTTGTTGAAGATTTATTTGAGCAATCAAATGATTTCTATACAAACGGAGATTATCAAAATGCAGTTACAGGATATTTAGATATTTTAGAGTCTGGATATGAAAGTGCTGAGCTTTATTTCAATATTGGAAATTCATTTTATAAATTAAACAATATTCCTGATAGCAATTTTTATTATGAAAAAGCAAAATCAATTTCTCCAAATGATGAAGATGTTTTAACAAATTTGTCATTTGCTCAAAATCTACGAATTGATAAAATAGAAGTATTACCAGTTACTGATATACAAAATTTAAAACTTTCAATTTTAGATTTATTTTCAGAGAAAGGATGGTCGGTCACACTTATTGTTTTAATCTGGATTATGTGTTTTTCATCTATTTTTTATATACTTTCAAATGACTCAAAATTTAAAAGACTATTCTTTAGTGTTTCAATTATTTTTTTGATTTTATCTTCTTTGACAATATTTATAAATCTTGAAAAGAAAAAATTAAGTGAAATAAAATATGCAATTATATATGATAAAGAAATTGAGGTTTGGTCTGAACCGAATAAAATTTCTGAATTAAAATTTCTACTTCATGAGGGGACTAAGGTTAGACAGGTAGATATTATTCAAGACTGGGTAAGCATTCAGCTTGAAAATGGAACACTAGGATGGGTTCAATTATCTAGTTTAAAAATTCTAGATTAATTTCTCTTGATATAATTCTGTACTAATTTCAAACGAATCAAATAGAATTTCAGATAGTATGTGCATTTGAACCATCAGTGTTGATTCACTAATTAGGGAAATTGATAATAGATTTAGAGAAAAAACAACTTTTGTTAGAATCAATAGAATTAATAATAGTTTAAGCCCTCCAAAAAGCCCTCCCATTAAACTATTTAGAAGACCTAAGTAGACAATTTTTGCAAGTTTGGTAAACCCTTTTGCAAAAAAAATAATCAGTGAATAACTAAGAATAAAAATTATAATAAAGGAGATTGTATTAACTAAATTAAGATTCAGGTTTATAAATTTTATTATCTGTTGAGACAAAAGACTGTCAATATTGCCAGATATAAAAAAGGAAATAAAAATTCCAAAGAAACTCGATAGCTCAATAATTAAACCTTTTGAATACCCCCTAATAACTCCAAAACTTATTATTGCAATTATTAATAAATCAATCAAATTCATAAAACTTAATTTATATTTGCAATATACATAAGGATAATTACACGCTTTGAATTTTAATTAAAAAATTAAGATGATAGAAAAACTTGAGGGATATATTTCAGATTTAAATAAGTTTGACTCACAGGACCTAAATGAGATTGAGTCTTTAAAGATTAGGTTTCTTGGAAGAAAAGGTTTAATTAATGAGCTATTTTCAGACTTTAAAAATGTTCCGCCTGATCAAAAAAAAGAATTTGGGCAAAAAATAAATGAATTAAAGCTTCTTGCAAAAAAAAAATATGATATTTTAAAATCAAATATTAAAAAATCAAGTAAGATAATTTTAGAAGATTTTACAAAACCAGGATTTCCAGTTTCATCAGGTTCACTTCATCCAATAACTTTAATTAAAAATCGAATTATTGATATATTTTCAAAAGTAGGATTTGAGCTGTCTGAAGGACCTGAGATTGAAGATGATTGGCATAACTTTACTGCACTTAACCTTCCTCAGCATCATCCTGCAAGAGATATGCAAGACACTTTTTTTATTCAGCAAAATCCCGATATTCTATTAAGAACTCATACCTCTTCAGTTCAGGTAAGATATCTTGAAGACAACCCTCCTCCATTAAAAATAATTTCACCTGGAAGAGTATATAGGAATGAGGCAATATCATCTAGATCACATTGTATTTTTCATCAAATTGAAGGAATTTATGTTGATGAAAATGTTTCGTTTTCAAATTTAAAACAGATGATACTTTATTTTACTAAATCTATGTTTGGAAAATCTAAGTTAAGATTTAGACCATCATTTTTTCCATTTACTGAACCAAGTGCTGAAGTAGATATTTATTGGGGTCTAGAGACAGAGACTGATTATAGAATCACAAAAGGAACAGGTTGGTTAGAAATTATGGGCTGTGGTATGGTTGATCCAAATGTTTTAGAAAACTGTAATATTGACTCAGAAAAGTATACTGGTTATGCATTTGGTTTAGGTATTGAAAGAATAGCTATGCTTATTTATCAAATCCCAGATATAAGACTCTTTTTTGAAAATGATATCAGGTTTTTGAATCAATTTAAATAATTACTTCTACCCTATATCAAACTTTATGCCCTGAGCTAATGGAAGTTCAGAAGAGAAATTTATAGTATTAGTTTGTCTTCTCATGTATACTTTCCAGGCATCAGATCCACTTTCTCTTCCGCCTCCTGTATCTTTTTCTCCACCAAATGCACCACCAATTTCAGCTCCAGATGTTCCAATATTAACATTAGCAATTCCACAATCACTTCCCCAGTGTGATAGAAATGTTTCAGCTTCTTTTAAGTTATTAGTCATTATCGCTGAAGAAAGACCTTGATCAACCTCATTTTGAATTTCTATTGCATTTTGAATCTCTCCTGAATATTTTATTAAATATAAAATAGGAGCAAATGTTTCATGATGAACAATTTTTAAGGAATGATCAACCTCAGCAATTGCAGGTTTTACGTAACAACCACTGCTAAATTTATCACCAGAAAGGACTTCACCTTCAACTAACCAACTACCACCTTGATCATTTACTTGTGATATTGTATTTTGATAAGATTCTACAGCTAGCTTGTCTATAAGAGGTCCAACATGATTGTTTGAGTCAAGAGGATCTCCAATCTTAATTTGATTATAAGCTTTAATTAATGAGTCTTTAACTTTATCGTATACTTTATCATGAACAATCAATCTCCTTGTTGATGTACACCTTTGTCCACAAGTACCAACTGCTCCAAAAACGGTTCCCATCATCATCATTTTTAAATCAGCATCAGGTGTAACTATTATAGCATTATTTCCTCCAAGTTCAAGTAAAGTTTTACCTAAGCGTGCACCAACTTTTTCAGAAACAATTTTACCCATCCTTGTAGACCCTGTTGCAGATACAAGAGGAATATTTTTGCTTTGTGATAACATCTCACCGATTTTATAATCACCATTTATTAAACACGAAACTCCTTCAGGAATATTATTCTCTTTAAGAACTTCACCTATAATTTTTTGACAAACAATACTACATAGCGGAGTTTTTTCACTTGGCTTCCAAATAGCAACATTTCCACAAACCCAAGCTAATGCAACATTCCAACTCCAAACAGCGACTGGGAAGTTAAATGCAGAAATTATTCCAACAATTCCTAGAGGATGATATTGTTCATACATTCTATGAGTTGGTCTTTCAGAATGCATTGTTAGTCCATGAAGCTGCCTAGACAACCCTACTGCAAAGTCACATATATCGATCATTTCCTGAACTTCACCAAGTCCTTCTTGATAAGATTTACCCATCTCATAAGAGACTAGGGTTCCAAGCAATTCTTTTTCTTCTCTAAGTTTATTTCCAAATTGACGAACTAATTCTCCTCTTTTAGGTGCAGGAATTTCTCTAAATTCTTTAAATGCCTTTTTTGAAACTTGAATAATATGGTCAAAATCTTTTTTTGATCCTGAAGAAATTTCTCCAATTAATTTCCCATCAACTGGTGAAAAACTTTGGATTGTTTCTCCAGAACTAAACCATTCAGAACCAGTAGAACATCCATGACTTAATTTATTAAGTCCATATTTATTAAATAAATGATCTATATTTTTCATATTTAAATTTTTGTAACTCTAACTGTATTAACCATTCCTTTTTCATGAATAGGCATTGAAGTTAAAGTAATAACCTTTTCATTTTTTTGAAGATATTCATTATCCACTGCGATTTTGTTTATTTCTTCAACAGTTTTATCAGTGCTTTCCGTACAATCATAATAAAATGCTTTTACACCCCACAAAAGATTAAGTTGGGTTAAAATCCTTGAATTAGATGTAAAAGCTAAAACATGTGTTTTGGGTCTCCAGGATGAAATTTGATACGCAGTGTAACCACTATTAGTTAGAGTGCTTATAGCTTTTGCATTTGTATCATTTGCAATTTTAGCTGCATAATAACAAACAGATTTTGTTATAAATCTGTCAGAATCATAATCTGTTGGATGTTTATGTTTTAATGAAATTAAATTTGAATTTTCAACCTTGCCTATAATTTTTGAAATTGTTCTTATAACCTCAATAGGATGCTTACCAATAGAAGTTTCACCTGATAACATTAAAGCATCTGCTCCATCCATAACTGAGTTAGCTACGTCATTAACTTCAGCTCTATTAGGGTTAAGACTCTCCATCATACTTTCCATCATTTGAGTAGCAATTATTACAGGAATTCTGGCTTTCTTTGCTTTATTTACAAGCTTCTTTTGAATTAGTGGAACCTCAGCAGCATTAATTTCTACACCTAAGTCTCCTCTAGCAACCATTATCCCACTTGCATACTTCATAATATCATCAATATTTTTAACACCTTCAGGTTTTTCAATTTTTGCAATAACAGGAATTCTATAATCAGTATTTTTTTCTAATAATTTTATTAAAGATTTTATATCAGATTCCTGTCTTACAAATGAAAGAGCTATCCAGTCAACATTTTGTTTAGCTGAGAATATTGCATCTTTAATATCTTTATCAGTCAAAGCAGGTTGAGAGATACTAGTGTTTGGAAGGTTAAATCCTTTATTTGATGAAACATTACCTCCTTGGATCACTTCTGCTAATATTTGATCTTTTTTATTTGTCTCAGTCACCTTTAAGATTATCTTACCATCATCAATCAAAATTTTCTCTTCTATGTTTATATCTAATGGAAGAGTTTGATAATTTATAAATATCACCTTATCATCTCCAATAAATTCTTTTCCTGTTTTAATTTTTATTATAGATCCAACATTAAGACTGATATCTGGTCTCATTTTTCCAATTCTAAGTTTAGGACCTTGAAGATCTGCAAGAATTGAAGTATTAGTATTTAGATTAGTGTTAATTTTTCTTATTTCTTTAATCAATACCTGAGCTTCTTCATGGCTTGAATGTGAAAAATTAATTCTCAAAACATCCACTCCTTCTTTTATAAGTTTTTCAATGACCCCACTAGATGAGGAAGATGGTCCCAGAGTAGCAATAATCTTTGTTTTTTTTAGTTTCTTCATATATCAAGATTAAAATTTTCCGAAAGCTCTTTACTTGGTAATTTATAAACAAGTGAGACATTAGGAATTTTAGAAATTCTTTCAATCAAATTAGATGTTGAAAAATAACAGTTTTGTTTAATAAAAAAATCAACTTCTTTATGTGATTCTATCAAAGATAACTCTTTTGTATTTGCGAAACTAAAAAGCGATTCTATTAGTTCAGACCCCACAATTTCTACATTAAATTTATTTTCAAAAAGTTCAAAATCAATACCTTTTTGTTTATTATTCCAAGTATAATGGAGAATTTTTGACTTGTTCTCAAATTTTAAATCATTATTAGATCTAATAAAATTTGTGATGCAATATTTGTTAATTTGAAAAGCTAAAGAGAAGATTTTTAGATTTGAATGTATAGCAATGATCTTAAACTTCTCTTGAATATCTGAATCTAATTTTAATACCTTTTTGATACTACAGAGAATTTTATGCTAATCAAGCTTTTTAAAAATAACACATGCATTATGCCCTCCAAATCCAAATGTATTTGACATAGCTATATCTACAGATCTTTTTTGAGG
>Ga0257123_1000858_pt1 | contig 20915 bp, 10 predicted proteins | sample SI106_135metaG_FD_190185 | JGI IMG/M metagenome (GOLD analysis project Ga0257123, IMG submission 190185) | Marine microbial communities from Saanich Inlet, British Columbia, Canada - SI106_135 | ecosystem: Environmental > Aquatic > Marine > Inlet | place: Canada: British Columbia | collected...
CCTTGAATTCTGCTGAATGTTTTCTTCTTTGCTTTTTCATGACTCCTACTATCCTTTCACATTGGGGAGCCATTCTTCCACAAAGTCTAACTTAGCGGGTGGTCTGAAATTCTAGGACCGTCTCTGGGATAATGGAAACTCCATCCATGATCACTTTTGTAATGATGGATTTGATGGAATCGCCTCTGGTAGACGACACTAATTCTTTTGCAAAGGGCTTTAAGATGGATGCCTTCATGAGCCGATATAACTAAGTTGGTATTTTAGACTGTGGATAATAAGGAAGATACCCAATCATGTACAGATTATAAAGAAGTTGGTTCCCGTGTTTTGAATAATATGAATCACATCTCTCATGGCTGAGTCAAAAGCCTACACAGGGTACCTTATCGAAGCCTTAAATGGCTATATATGGAGTTCACAATATCTTCCAGGTGATTGTTAATCGAGATCTAGTTTCCTAACATATTCCTCAATATCTTCCCACAATTCATTTTGTCCCTCTCTAATAAATGCTAACTGCGAAGCTTGCTGTCTTCGATTAAGATTTTCTTTACGCAATTCGGTCCAGGGATACCTGTTTCTAGCTAATTGATTTAATCGTTTAAAAGTCCAGAATTCTAACTCTGGTTTTATATTGATATCCTCTATCATCCAGCTTTCAAGTTCTCCATTTATGTCAAGATCTTCATGCGAGACGTAATGAGTAGATCTCTTGGTCATCATCAGTTGAGAGAATCTTCTCAAACCAGAAGGTTGTGGATATCTTTTTGGTTCACTCATTTGGCCCCCCTCTCATCACAATTCTTAGAGGGACTGCGGAAATGAAGCGATCGACTCTTGAGCCTTCAATTCCGTTAGTCATCCCCCGGTTGGAAAATGCTAAAACGTGGAGTGTCAAATTTGGATGTAGTCCAACGTAAACTCGGACTATATCACCAACCCTGCGCCCTGCTGATAATTCTTCTCTTCCAGTGGAAATTTCAAATTGGTCTCTACTCTGGTAGGAGAACGCTGAACCCTTTCTGGTTGAGTCTGCTAAGAGATCATTGAATCCCATATCGACGATGGTATAGGACTGGTCTGGATGTACGTGTTCAAATTCCGCGTATCGATAATACCTTGAATTCAAGGATCTACCCTTCTTGATGAGAACGGCCATCTGTGAATTGTGTTGAAAAATTCCGAAGTCTGACGCTAATTGAAGTTCGAAGCCCCTGTCTAAAAGCCTCAGACATCCGAGTCCAGTTAATTTCTGGCGATCCTCTTCTTCAACCATTATCGTTTCAGCTTTGAAGTGGTCGCCAACTTTTTCTCTTAGTTCTTGCCAATGGCACACTCCACCTGCAAAGAGAATATGGGAGATATCTTCCCTCTTTAAATCAGGCGTATCCTCTATAAAACCCAGAATTAGATGAACTCCTTTCCTGACAAAAGCTTCTGCGATCATTCGAATCATTTCTCGATCAGGATAAATATCAGCCTCGATGTCAGAACCCAACTCATCATGAAACTGGTTAAATCGATCTTCTTCAAACTCCACTCCCCCAAGGTCTAGAACAACTGGTCCCAGTGCTCTCTCTTTTACCCCTTCAACCCAGGCCAGAAATACTCCCTGGAATCGATCATTGTTTTCAAACAGTCGAGTGGCACGGGGAGTATCCTTTAACAAATCGCGGGCAATCTTCATATCCATTTCATGTCCACCAAGCTCGGAGGCATCCCCGCCAATATTGATTTCTCTGTAGGCGGATTTCTGAAATTCGACAACCGAAAGATCAAGAGTTCCTCCGCCCCAATCTACCACCAGAACGCGCCCATCTTCCTCCAATCTTGTGTTTCCAAAGTCAGCTCCAATCAAAGCTGCGGTGGGCTCGAAAACAAACAAGACCTTCTGAAATCCAAATTCCTTTTCGAATATATCTCTTACAACCTGACGCTGCTCATGGGAAAAACGAACAGGAGTGCTAAGCAGGATAGTACCAGGTTCTACACCTTCTTGTTCAAAATTCAGATCAAACTGCTCCTTAAAGATCTTTCTGAAATATTCCTTGCCAAGTTCGCATACGTCCAAATCTGGTGATCCCTTTCCAATTTTCATCTTGTTTTTGACTCCGAGATGATTTTTGAACGCATGCACCACAGTGCCTTCAGGAGTGGCTCTTTTCAGTGCTTCTTTTAGCTCATCTCCCACGAGTTTGATTCCATTAAAATAGGTAAAGTATGAAGGAATAAAAACGGGTGCGTTCCCGCGCCTGAAGTTGTCCAGAGGAGATAAAAGAGTATAGGTCGTACCAAAATCCATAGCATAGTCATGCTTCGTCATTGCTATCCTCCCAATCCAATTCATTATAGAAAGAGTCATCGATGAGATTCCGATGATGCAGGTTTACTCTGAGGTTAGTGAATTGAAGTGACAACTTTCTATGTAGCTTCTTAACATCTCTATGATCTACTTCTCCTAACTGTAGAATTCTTTTGCGAATCATCCGAAGAGGCCCATCAAGGGAGTCAGAAAGCTTCTGGCGAGTATCAGCTAATCCCTGTGTAATATTGTGATTCGCTATTTTTCCGACACTATTTGCTTCTTCATTAAGTTTCTTTATCTCTTCCAACAACGAGTTTCTCTCCCGTGTTAAATCACTAAGATTCGATTCAAGCTGCGAAATTTCGGGACCAGGCAGTGGATTTGGTAAAAATTTAAGTAGAGCTTGATACAGCGTTTTAGATTTCATACCTGTCAGCACTTCAACCGGCAGTTGATTCATAACAGCTGAAATTATGTAAGCCTGGGTCGCACACAACTGGTATCCTCGGCTTGTACAGCGATCAATTGCCCATAGTAGCCTGGAGCTATGTATATGGGAGGACTCTTTTTGCCAGTAATTTGTATCAATGAGTGAAGAAATATGGTTGAACCAGCGCTGTTGCCAGTCTGGGTCAATTTCTTCAGATGAACTTAAATAATCTGCTGCAAGAGACATCACGGTGCTAATACCCTCCAAATTTTGCTCTTCCTCAACAATTACTGGAATACTCAGTGATGAAAATTGGGAATTCGCATCGTTTAGAAAAATATTGACTATCTGTTTTTTTGGATCTGGGTAACCCAAGCAATAAACTGCTAAAAGAGCGAAATGATAGCCAAGTATGGATATTCGTTCAGGTTTAACCCCCCTGATTTGACTTATAAATATATCCAGGAATTGATCTAATCCTTGAATATATGAAAGTTGCACAGCAGGATTCTCCAGGCGTGCCAGACAGACCTTGACTGCCTTAATAAGGTACTCTGCAAGATCCTTATGATTAACGGTTTTGACTAACGCCTCAGCAATTTGTTCTGTTTTAATTTCCTCACATTCTATTATTCTTGATCCACTGAGGGAGAGAAGGATGTCCTGTATAGTTTTCTGGATTCTTTGTATTCCGGGTAACTTTCGAAAATCACTCTTTTTACAATCATGGGCGGTCATTACCAACAGTAACTTTTGAATCTGGTAAAAGCTGAGCTGATTGTTGCTTGTTATGTATTTCTGAAATTTCAGAAATACATCCCTGAATTGTTGTGATTCCAGTTTGATGGTTTCGAGAGATTTGAGAAACTGGTCAAACCATACTTTGAACCGGTTTCCGGAAAATTGGTTGTTTGCCCTTAGCCTGTCCGCGATTTTGAACAGGCATTCAAAACTTTGTTCTGGTTTTCTTACTTTTAGTAATTCCTGCAGGGCACGGAAAAACAGAGAAGGCGGACCATCGTATGGTTTAAAGTCAAGAATCTGTAAGACTCGTGGACCCAAATCCTCATTTGAAAATAGTTTTTTAAGCCACTCTCCATCTCCTAGAAGAAGAACTTCTGATAGCTTTTGAAATACTTCTTGTGCTGAATAGATTCCCAGAAGGGCCAGTCTGTGCTCAGACACAGTTCTGTTGGAAAAACCCTGATCAATGGTATTCAGAAATTTTTCCGCATGCTGCTGTGGAACCGAATTAAAACCTTGCATTGATTCTTCAAACTCAGTCATTCAATCACCTATGAATTCAAAAACTTTCGAAACGGGGCATAAGAGTAAAGTAGAAAACCCCGCTCCGGATCCGGGGCCAGTCTAAGAGAAAGAGGTACAACTTCATCCATCTGATAATCCCTGAGCCAGCTCTGAGTGAATTGAAGTAGTTGAAAAATAAAGGGAGAATATCGCCCTTGCTCCTCCCTGGCGTATAGCGTAAGAGACTCGTGAATTCTATCAAAATGTACTTGTTGAAAGAAGCCGGCTCGATAATCAGTGTGGACCTTAAACAGCATAATTCCTGCTTCCAACACCTTGTTAGCTATGTCTTCAGTTTCAATACGATTCCAACTTCGAAGCGAAAAGTCCTCGTAAAGCCCGGAACATAAGCAAATCAGCCGACGCAAATTCTGTCTTAGCCAGGGGGACATAACTGCATTATCAAAGGCCTTTAAATCTTCTGGTGATGCCATGTAGCCTGTAGAGGCCAGATAGCTATCCAGTTCTACCAGTCGACACCCTTTTCGCTGACCTTCAATCTCGCGTGATTCCGCGAGAAATTGAGTAAGGCAGAAGTCATTGGGAGAAATTATGCTTTGAGTAGGCTGCACGGCTCCATTTGCGGGGGATAATTTATCCAGATATATCAGGAGTTGTTGAATGGCTGGATTATGAAGAAGGGTCTTTGAGGCAGGTTTTTTGACGGCAAAAGATTTTGCCAGAATATTAAAGATCGCTTTACGTGATTCCTCATCCACACATAAAGCTTTTATGTTTTTATTTTTCAAGAAAATCTCAAGTATAGTCACAAAGAGGTTTTCGTACTCGTTGTTCTCAGAAGCCTGGCAAATTAAAAAGCTGATAAAACTGCTTGATCCGACATGGCCAAGTTCTGGAACAGAGTTGAATAGCATACTCAAACTCAGGTCCTGATCTAACCGGGGCAAAAGTAGGTTGTATAAACGCGAAGAGCTGAAAATCTGCGGGGCAAGGGCTTGAAGGAAAGATAGAATAGAAAGATCCGAAAGACCCTTATTAAGAAGAGCTTGATAATTCTGATTAAGTGAATATTCACACTCATTATCATGGGCTTGGATAAGTTCAAACCCCTCCCTTATGGTCAGAATGCTCCACCCGTCCAAATCCAAATGCGTGGCTCGACGTAACAGCTCTAATACTTCTTGTCTGAACCCACAGTCAATTGCTTGTAGCAGCTCATTTCTTCCCTCTGGGGTATAAACGAGTTCAACTGCATCGTTAAAAAAATGCTGAAATCGCTCATTAATAAGCTCTTCTACCTTATCTCGATACACCTCTTTTAAAGGATAGCTCCTTAATATTTGACCTACTACCAGAAAATCCTCTCGATTTTTAAGTAAGTCTGTCAAAACCTTATTTTGAAGAACCATAGAAAACTTAAAAAAAACTCTGCGGTAACGGGAAAAATCGCATACCTGTCGAAGCAGATACCAGAGGAAACTTCTTTGATGAGTTGAACTTAGCTCAGGGTTATCTTCTATGAAGGTTTCAAAAGAACCAACTTCAGAGCAGGAAAGAAGAAGGTTTTTGTAAGCAATTTCCAATACCTCATCTATATCCTCGTATTTTTGAATAATTTTGAACAGCAGTGGGCTAGATACCCTTGATTTCTTTAGTGATTCTACGCAATGTCCACCAACGTGAGTGGAATTGGTGGCAAGTGTCTTGATCTTGAGTAGCCAGCAGGTTTCTTCGTCGCTAATCCTGAGTTCTTCCGAGAAATCGAATTCAGTTCTTAGTAGATCTTTTAATAATTGAATGATTGACCGCAGCGTTTGTCCATGGCCAACCGTCTTAGATTCAAGACAGTCGATAACATAGGGGATATTAGTTAATAGAGAATTGGAAGGCAATTCGACAAGTTGGTATAGAGGAAGATAACTCAGTTCCGATTGGGAAAAATCTTCCCCTGATCCCTGGAGTTGTATTTTCCTTCTAAGCTTCAGCTGATCTTTCACTGGACTCATCATTGAATAATTTGTATTTCTGCGATACTAGCTAAACCAGAGATATCTATGTATTAAAAAAGCCATTCCAGGAAGGTGTATCCCCTATTTGTGGCATACCGACCAATAGCGCCCGGTCGAGATAGCGATTGCCTAATTCACAGGAGGTTTCGCCAATTAAACAGCAGGCATGGCAGGCGGAGAGATTTTCGGTCCCGGTAGTTTGAATACAAATCGGATCATTTGAACACCACCTTGCTTTCTGAATAGCATTCTCAAAAACCTCTTCGAGTAAATCTGGTTCTCCCATGCGCACCAGACCACCCATAGAGCCTTCTGAATCAGGGGCGGCGGTATAGATCAATAGTCCAATCATAGGATGGGCATAATCTCTCGAGTAATAGAGTCTTTCACGTAGTGAGGAGGAGCTATACCCACACGAATAGCATAATTCTTCAATCAGGATATGAGAAAGGGTGTGCAGGAGGAGAAAGCCGATATCCATGATCTCGTGAATCCAACCACCATTTTCAGCTAACTTCCTTCTTATCGAATTTATTCCATTTTGAACTCTTAGATTTTCATTATGGGATGTACAAAATTGATCAAACATCTCTTCATCAAACTTAAAAAAGAGGCCTTCACCCGTATTTTTTGATGCAGGCAGCCAAGCATTCTGAGGATATGCAGAAAGAATGTCTCTTGCCGATCGATAGTTCTGAAACTGACCAGAACCACGTAAAAATCCACAAAGTGCACGGGTTTCTCTTAAATGGTCAATCTGGATAACGGCCTCGCAAACCTGACGTATTTTACTCCCATCACTGTATTTTTCCCTTGAATTTCTTTTATACGAAAGTTCCGTTTCCTTCACGCTCTGTTGGCGGAGAAAACTTGAAAATTCAAAAAATCGATAAGTGAATTCATTCTGAACAGGCTGAATTTGATTTTGTTCCTGGGGCTGAACCAGTCCCTGCACCTGATCCCCCGTATCCCAATCCAGCCCGGTCACGGTCGTGATAGAGCGTTTAAGTTCAGAAATCAGTGGTTCTTTATCCTCATGGAACAAGGGCTCACCTGTATTTAAAAAATACTCACAGTTTCCACCGAAATTTTGAGTCCTCGTGTCAATGAATTCACTATTAAATAAAGCTTCTAACCATTGAATTCGATTGAATGGAAACCCATGGAAATTAAAGTTTGCCCGGTAGGTTGGCTGACCATCCAGGTTGACAACAAGGTTACCGGGATTGAGTTCTCCTTCCTTTCGGCTCAAAAAATACTCGGTGGCTGCACTGACGCGAGGAGCAGCATGTTCACCCTGAGCCGCCATTGGTTGAAAAGTAGTGGGAATATAGATAGAACTCTCCACGATTGGAAAGTAAACGTTGGACGCACCCTTCTGAACGGCGGTCACTTGCTCGGCACAGCCGTCCTCAATATACTCCGTACCATCTGGAGCCAGTCCCAACCAGGGCTTAAACCCCCTACAGCCTTGCACATTATTTAATGTTGTGGGATTAAACGCGTGTTTAAGCGGCTCTTCGGAATAACAACTATCGCAGCAAACCTTTACATTAGCAAAGGAAGAACTCCCACCTGTTTGTTTTAGACGGAGATCAGAAATTTGGGCAGCACATTGTTGCTTATTATTTCTATGGACCCATTTTAGAAAGGGAAAATCATCGATATGTCCACTGTTGCAAATGGCAACAAACCGGACCGGTATGAGACGTATACTTTTTCCTTGTTGTTGACAACGGGGACAATTACCAGGGTTTGGTACCTGTAGACCCACACGGAATAGATAACCACATTGAAAATGCGTGCAGATATGTACCTGCGGGAACCGCACGGCGGGTATCTTAAACGCTCCAAGCTCTCCATAAACTGGAGGTTCTCGCAGTTCATTAATCTCCAGCTTTCTCGTAAAGCGAGATTCTTCTATTCTACAAACATTTCGCAACTCTGTTTGTGCACCATCTATTCCGAAAACAGTGCTTGCATAAAGGTCTTGCCACTTTTCCAATCCACAAATCATGAGAGATTCGTCCCCTGGGAAATTAACAATGGCACCGATTCCAAATGGTGTGATGAGTTGGGCTCGCCTTATTGGTTTCATTAACTTACCCCCACTTCACAGGTGGCATCCACATTGCGCATGGATGTCAGAACGGGCCATTTTAATCTGGTATCTCTATGCACTCGTCCATACTCATAAAGTAGATAGGAGAATTGGGGAGCCCCTTTTATGGACCAGTGCATATAGTTTTGAACAGTTTGTCGGTACTGAAGCCATTCGTTGATATAATGTTTAAGGTCTGATTCTGCTTCGTTCTCCTCTTGCGGGTCTACTGCCCCTACCCGTTCGAGGTAAAGCTCCGAAAACTCCTGCGCCGCTTCTTGAAATGTCTGGATATTATCATGATCAAATCCCGGTGTATCTTTCAAGAATCCTGTTTCTTCAAATATCCTCATAAAGGCCACAAGCAATGATTTCAAAACTCTTTTTCTAACCTGAACAGTAAAAGGCGTTACACCAGAGGCCTCCACCCTTGAATAGATGCGGGCGTGAAAACTCTGAAAATGTTCGTATACGGAGCGATCTCTCGGACGCATTGGGTTATATAGAACGACTACCAGTCCAGGGGCGTTGGAGCTTCTTCCGACTCTACTTGATGCCTGGATGTATTCTGTCGTGGTTTTGGGCTGGCCAGCCATGACCATCAGACCCAGGCGATCAATATCTACGCCTACAGAAATCATATTGGTAGCAAGACAGATATCAGGTGGATACTGTCCACCTTCCTCAAGTATTTCCATAGACTTTTTTAGTTCAGTCCCACTAATACGTGAGGTCAACTCGATTGCCTTCAAGAACATGGTTCGGTGTAGCTGCGGGTGCCGTCTTCTCCAGATGACTCTGAGATGCTCAATGATATCTGACTGAATCAGTGTGGAAGCCCTCCCTAGTTCAAATAGGGAGTTAAAGTAATGCAGCAGTGTATAATAGTTATCTCTATTTTCATTCGCATCAGGTTCTGCTTCGCTTGCACCTTGCAATAAACTGGCTATGACCAACCTTGTCAGAAACATCCCGCTAAGAATGGGCGTCTGAACCCCAACGTACTTTCGTCCAGGGCTATCATGATCTACACGTGCGAAAAAGGACTCACCAACGTCGAGAACAGGGGGTGGAAACTGTCGAACATTCTCTTCCGTGCAATTATATAATGCGTGTGCCTGCTCGGAGGCACGGCTGATTGTTGCTGTTGAAGCGATGATTTTTGGAAAGAAATCATCTTTTCTGAGCAAATGATCAATGATCATTTCAAATTGACCTGCGATGGAGCCGAGGGGACCTGAAATCAGATGAAGCTCATCCTGGATGATAAGTTGAGGACCATTTATAGTTGTACCATCTCGATATCGCCCAAGCAGTCCAGCGGCTTCTGGAAACATGGGCAGCATGGCAAATTTATCAATAGTAGCTATTAGTAACGCCGGTGGATTCGCGTAGATATCTTCATCCAGGAACTGTATGGGTAGTCTTATTTGATTAAAAAAGCAGTTGCCATCAGGACAGTATAGGTGAATTGTACTATCATCCGTATAACCGGTTGGGGGAGGATTTAGATCTGGAAGGTTTTCAGATATATATCGTCCGCGGTTGTCATTCGCTGCACCACCAGCGGCATCCGTACGATGGTAGCCTTTGTTTTGTGAAATTCCTTGTCTAGCAATCCTGACGGCAATAGGTCCCATCTGAGCGGCACACCAGGGGCATTTCAGCACACCGATTTTATTATTGTCTTCTGTTAAAGTATTCCATGCGTTATCAGCCAGGGGTAGCCTATTTCTTCTGTTTTCGGTTGAGGAAGAACCTATCCAAATTCCAATTTCTATGGGATACACACCAAGCCCTTTCTGGTTTTCTCTTCGGATTTTTTCGCAGGCGCAAATTAACGAGCTTGCTCTTTCAAACTGCTGGGCTGTCAGCATCCTTAACGTGTAGCGCATTAACACACAGGGGCCAGAGGAAGGCAGGTCCGAATGGAGACGCTGATAGAAAATATTAAAGGCACTTAGCCCCAGATAAGCTTCCGTCTTACCCCCACCCGTTGGAAACCAGATAATATCCACAAGTTGTCTATCCTCTGAACCTGACTCCACCATTCCTTTAATATTGATCAGAATAAATGCCAGCTGGAAAGGTCTCCATTTACCCTGAACACCCAGGGCCATCGTTGCCTGTTCAAATGATAAATCTAGAATTGGCTGGTCTCCAGGAATTGCATTCTCTGGTGCGAGCCATTTTCGAAGTTTCGCCTTGGACCGGACCTGCTGTTCGGACATAGCCTGGTTCATGAGTCGAAAAGCATGGAGTGCCTGCTCATTATCATTAAGTGCCTCTATTCCCTGGCGGATTCTTCCAAGACATTCCCGGCAGGTTTGTAAGTTTTGTTCCGCCACCGACGTGAAGTGAGTTTCTAGTTGATCAACTTCATTTTCTTTTTCTTTGAGCCAGTTTTCATAGGCATTGGCGAATATTTCTAATGGGTTTAGTGGGTCTTGGTTTACATTGGCCAGGAAATCCATTTTGAAAGTGACTTCATCTTCAAGACCCATATCCTGAAACGAAGTGGGAATAACAGATTTTAAATCAAATTCAGGAATTGCTGCGGCACGGATTATTGTATGCTGTTCTGTCTCCTCCCAGACGGGTGAGCAGCCATGTCCAATTGCGAGTCGATTGACTTTTCTATATAGAAGATCATTGACCTGGTCATCAAAATGGAGATGTTTAAAGTGGTTATCCTGATGTGACCCAATATCACCAAAGAGATTGGAACTGAGAGTGAAAGAAGTCTGGTAAAACCTGTGGTGAGGGTCTGTATTTACTAGTGATACGGTCAGATAAGTACCATGGTCCTGCAAATCCTGCGTTGTTCGGTTCACCAGCACTAATTGGTAGGAAACAGAGAATACTTCAGTGTTCTCTCCATTTTGGTATTCGTAGTTCAGTGAAAAGTCTCTGGTTTCCATCTGAAACGGTTCTGGTAAATCTTGCTGATTGAGAGCCCATTCTTCGCAAGCTAACGGCACTCTGAAGTAAACCTGGGTAGGTGTACGTGTTTCTTCTTGCCCGTCTTTTTGGAAAGAGTATTCATAATCTCCTGTCTGACCTTTGTGATAAATGGAAATCTCCGGCCGAATTACCAGAACTGATTGTGCCTGACCATCCTCTAAAAATACGGTCATTCCCATTGAAGAAGGTTTTTGATCGGTTGAGCGCTCTACATATTGGTTTCCGTCTGATCCCTTATCATCAAGGCTTTGAGTGGCAGTTTCATGGTAGGTGCGACCATCGGCAGCTAAATCCGTACCCCGGTTAATGAGTTTCTGGGTTGATTTTATTGCATCTTTTTGCCTTTGAACTCCGTTATCGACGGGTAGGTCGTCATCGACATCTTGAATGGGTTCAATATCGTTATCGACTGCGCCCTGTTCTGCCGCCTGGGTTTCATCAGTCTCTGAGTGAAATAAAACACCAGCATAATATCTATCCGACGGCCTTTCGGAGACGAGGATCTCGTCCCTGACCCATTCGTTGTTTGTTCTTAGAAGTTCAGCATCCTCTGGGAGTTGATGCTGTCCGCCCGGGTCTGGCCCTATCAACTCCGCCTTCAGGTAATCAACAAGCTGGTCTCTGATACTCATATTAACCTCAATTCTTGAAATACTGATCGCATGCCCAGAATATGGGCTTCCGCCTTGGCCCTGCTAAGCCCCACGTAGAGCAGTCTTTTATCTGGCGCATCTCCCAGATCACACAGGATTACCACATCAGATTCCAGCCCTTTAAAGGAATGGATGGTATGAAACTGCAGGTTGACGCGCCCTCTTTTGGGTTCTTGATTTCCACCCAGAACCATAAAAGTATCTTGCTCTTCGTTGAATCTGCACGCCACAGAGTCATGAAATTTTCGAAAGGATAAAATTACTGACTGATTAATTTTATTTTGTTGCCGCAATTGCTCAAGAAGGCTTAAAAGCTGATTACTTTCACTGGAGGCGTCGATAGTCAAAAGATTGAGATTACTCCCGCTGACACCGCTTAAGCCAAAACTTTCCGGATTTAAATCTCCCAGGTTAAGCACTTGATGTCCAATATTGGTTGTATTTCGGACCAATTTTCGCAGTCGATGTCTTGCGCATTGACCCTCCAGAATACTTATTAAGTCCTGCAAATCTTGATGGTCGGCAAATAGGTTCTGATTAACATCAAGAAAGAGAATCCACCTGCCGCTATTCCATCCACCATTTATGAATTGATTGAGCATATCGTAGAAATGGTCTCTTAAAACATCTTGTGCCTCATCTACTATGAGTTGATCGAAGAGGAATACGGATCTTACCTCTTCATCTACCCTTGCAGCTTTATAGGCCCTCTCCTCGAAGTCTAGTTCTCTTTCATTCAGGTCAAAATATTCCGGCCCTGCCTTAACCAGAATCTGATGGATCAACCCATCAATGGTATATAGGCGTATAAGCTCTTTTTCTTCACTTCTCCAGCCCCCAATTAGTTCTTCCAACTTCTGCTGTAACTTTTTGTTAAAACAAAGAAATAGAACTTTGAGACCTTTTTGCACAAATGTCTTTGCGGAGTACAACGCCAGTAGAGTCTTACCGCTACCTGCTGGCCCTCGCACCATGATTCGCTCATTATCTTCCAGAAAATACTGAACAAACTCCTGCTGGTCTAGCGTGGCGCGATCGATCTGACGATCAATTTCCATTAACTGTTCCATTCCACCGGGTTGAAAGTAATCACCAGTGAAGGAGTTTTTTATGTTTGCAATAGTGTCTAAATGTGGTTTTTCTGAGACGGTATAGCGGCGATTTTGTTCTCTGGCGGCTCTTCTCAATGCTTCTTCCTGTACTGAAAAAAGAGATTCCCCCAGAAATTTCTTCAACGGGCGGTTGGTTCGATAAGATTCCCCTGTGTACGCTCTGGCTTTGCAGTCGCTCACACCTCCAGGAAATGTGGGAGTGTCCGGAAGATATACTCCAAAGGAATGTAAAACTCGCAACTCAGATGAATATTGAGGGAACTTTTCCCCCAAGTACCTGTGTAAGGCCCAGCGAGCGTTATCAGCCTGGGTAAAGGGATTCGATATGCGATGTGTTTCGTTGTTCAGTGCCTCCGAAAAATACTGACCATCTTCACAATAGACGTTTCCACCTTTTACTTCGATACTAAGCCACCCTTTCTCAGGTACTATGATCACAAAATCACATTCTCCCTGAGCCTGACCTTCTACGAGACGAAGTCTTACGCTATGGATAACAACCCATCCCGGCAGTTCCCTTCTCATATGGACTAATTCTTCAAAGAATCTTCGCTCAGCCCGTGAAATCGGTCGAAAATTCTGTCTTCTCAGCTCATAATCTGTAGGTAGTGTTTCTGGTATAAATATAGCCATGCCCTATTAACCTTCCACCCGATAGTCTTCAATGTCAAATACTCTCGAAAATCGTAATACTACTTCTCCCCGTCTCTCTATACTTCCACTTTCTGGAAGTTCATACCAGGGGAATGATTGTGTTGCATTTTGTTCTGTTTCTCTTGCTACTTGATAAGCAGCCTGTAATTGATGGCCAGCATAAGCACCCAAGGTTTCACTAACTCTATTGAGCTCTTGTAGTAACCTTCCTCCTTCTGGTGTCCCACTAATTTGATTGCCAATAAATTGGAAAGTTTCTCGATGAGAATTCGGACAAACAGTATCCCCGTCTTTCCAATTTTGAATAGCCTGTTCTCCACGACCCAGATTAATAATCTGTCCTCCATGCTGTATGGTTTCCTCATTAAGTAATTCGGACGCCTTGGTTAGATTGTTGTTTAATATATCTAACCATTTTCTCACTGCACTTCGAAAAATCTGACGACATCTCTTCAGTTCTAACTCCCTATCTTCGCCAATCATTTGTAAGTAAACACTTCTTTGATCACCAGGGTAGGGTAAATAGGTCACGAGGAGGTCACCAGCCCTAATTTCGTGCGCCCTTCTTTCTTTAACTGTAGCTTGTTCACCATTTCTGACGATCACGAAACGTTTGGAATTCTCTCTGACAAGAATCGGTGAATGATCTTCCAATTCAATCCTGAGGAATTTGTGTCCCCCAACTGCTACCTGATTAGTTGGCTCTTCAGATTCCTCTTCAATGTCTAAATCATCATCGGGCTCATCTACCTGACTGTCCCCGGGTAAGTTATCTATTACTCTTATCTCTTCCTCAGTTGCCCTCTCAAGCTCCTTGAACCATTGGTCAAAATCTATAGTGCATCGCTTGTGATCCTGTTTCTCAAGATCTGGAAACTTGATATTAAAATCACAAAAGCCATCTTCTAGAAGATTTTCTATAGGATTGAATCGGGTATCAGTTTCCTGGGGATTGCAATGTCGCAGCTGGTACTGAATACTTCTTAGATGGTTTTTTAAATAGCAAAACTCCTGTGGATAAACGAGAAATCTTACTTTCTTCACTTCCAATAAAAGTCTGGATTTTCCCTTCTTGAGATTCTCAAATCCGCTCAGGACTACTTCTCCGATCGCCCTATACTGCTCTATGATCGGGCGAGCCATACCCTGAAATAATGCAGGGTAGGAGCCTTCAGGAATCTCCTTGTCAGGTGGATCTGTGTTTAAATTCGCACAATGATCGTTGAACCACTGATCTACCAGATTTAAAAAATCGTCCTGGTTAAAGTCGTGGAATTGAATATTTATGTTTGGTTTGGGCTCTGGCTGGAGATCGAATGATTTATAAGTTAAATGAAATACCCGTAGAAACAATTGATGGAAATATCTTTTAATATAGTTGGTATCCAGTCCTGCAAATACATCAAATTCACCTGCTATTTGAGTAAGGTTTGTGAGGATATTTCCATACTGATTGCCAAATAGCTGGATCCTTAATTGTTCTATCTTATCTGACCTGGATATTCTCCACGTCATATCCAGGCTAAAGCGTTTACCAATTTCTTTGATAAACTTCCTGAGATCTATAATCGGTTTCAAGCTTCCGAGTTGGAGGCGGTCAAATGCGACAGGTAACTTCGCCATATCCGCTTGAAGCTGCTCAATCAGAGGATGATGATGGAGATCAATCTCCACATGACATGTTTCAGAAGCAGAATTCCCGGTATTCCAGTTGAGACGGAAACCAGGAAAAGGTCGATTACCCACCCGCTGAAAATCCGTATAATCTAATAAGCTGCATAGGATAGCGGATTGGCTATTTTCCGAAAAATTATGGTCATTGGTTATGGTTCCAGATGGATAGACTCCATTTAAAAAGATCCCGGCCAAGGTAGGACTTTGGTTCAGCCAGGCTAAAGTAGGTGATCCTCGCTCTGTATTTGAACTGGTCATAACAATGTGTTCGTTATCATTGTTTGTTTCAAACCGGGATACAAATTCATTAAAGGTAATTTCATTCTCACAGTAATTTTGGTCCAGCTCTATTTTAGACAAGAGATATCTGTCCCAATTGTTACCGTCAAGCAGGGGGTTGATTACTAGACTTGGAAAAGCAGGTAAATCTATTACTTCCCGGCCAGGTGGCAGAGTACAGCTGACTTTACCGTTGGATTCAATGGAAAGTAATTTTTCGGAGTATCTCAAATTACCGTCTTCCCACAAGTAAATTTTGTTTAAATCAGGGCTTAGACTTAGCTTAGACTCATGATCTCTAAGCTGCTCTTCGAGTTTCAGGACTTGTTCATAGGCCGCCTCGATTTGAAGCTCTATGGAAGTTATGAAGGCAAGCAACCATGACTGATATGTTCTTTGAACTGGTAGAGTAATTTGCCAGGATAGGAATGGTCGAATGTTAGCAGGCGATTTTCGCCGTGCTTCCAGAAAGCATTCTGCCGCGGTTAATATCTCAAGGAGTTCAGTTTTGTCTAGCTTCCTTTCAAGATCAGGGCGCTTCTTAACCGCTAAGGTGATTTTGGCTTTTTGCCAGTCAATGAAAAATCCACGTCTTTCAGAGAGAGTTTCCCAATTACTTGAGTGAATTACTCCAGGATAAAACATTGAACCACCTGAGATTACTGACCAGAATCTAACTCACTATCATACAATTCTTTAAATTAATTGAATTAGATATTTGAAAGATCTTATTCTAGAGGGCTAGACTGGAATTTTCAAAGTTACTCTTTGAATCAACCGGGGCTCTGGTTTAGAAATGGAGGTTTCCCTAAGTGAAACAAGACTGTCATGAATTTTTTGAACTAAATCCAGATCCGGATTGCCTGATCGAATCCATGCGGAGCATTGGCTATAGCGTGGAAGCGGCCGTGGCTGACATCATGGACAATAGTATCTCAGCCAATGCCTCTGAGATTCACCTGATGGGGGTTTATTTTGAAGGTCGTTCCTCGCTAATGATCCGCGATAATGGAAATGGAATGGATCTGGATGAGCTAAAGTCAGCCATGCGCCTTGGTTCCCGAAGCCCCCGTGAAGAGCGCAGTAAAGGTGATCTGGGCAGGTTTGGACTCGGTTTAAAAACGGCATCATTTTCACAGTGCCGCAAACTAACCGTCTTTAGCAGGAAGAACGGGGGGCAACACGCAATATGCTGGAACCTGGACCATGTCAAACAGTACCGTAAGTGGGAAGTGGAAATTTTAACGCAACCACAGATTAAGGAAGTGTCAGAAACGGAGAAAATTTCTAGGAATGGCACCATTGTTTTATGGGAAGATCTGGACCGGGCTCTGGGACTAACTACGAACCTCAGTAGAACCCGGTTTAATTCGATGATTAAAAGTATAAAAGATCATTTGGAACTGGTTTTTCATCGATACCTACATGGCGAAGGGGGCATCAAAAAGGTAGAAATTTTTGTCAACAACCACCCTATCGCTCCCCTGGACCCCTTTAATTCTAAATCTCCCTCTACTCATGCCTTCCAGACAGATTGCTTTCCATCGACTGAGGGAATCATAGAATCCAGGGCTTTTATTTTACCCCATCAAAGCAAAGTCAGCCGAAAAGAATGGGAACGACATTCTCTGAGCCATATCCACCCTGGCGGATATAATCGTAACCAGGGTTTCTACATCTATCGAAAGAAACGCCTGTTGATATGGGGAACCTGGTTTCGACTCAAAGCCATGAACCATCTCAGCCAGTTAGCCCGTATTCGAATAGATATTCCCAATACAGTAGCTGAAGATGAACGCTGGTCTATCGACGTGAAGAAATCAACCGCGTCCCCTCCCCCGGAGGTGCGGGACCGATTAAAAAACGTGATCCACCAGATTGAGGAAAATTCTAAAAGACCTTATACCTCAAGAGGTCGTAAGGTGCTCGAAGAGTCCTACGAAAGTATGTGGAACCGCTATGAAAAAAATAATGATATTCACTATATCATCAATCGTTCACACAGCCTGATCGCTGGCCTTGAAAATCAAATGGATGATGTTGAAATATCCAGGCTGAAAGCGTTACTTTCTCTCCTTGAGACATCATTACCGGTGAGTACAGTTTTCGCTGACCTTGGAGATTCTACTAAAAACGTAAACCAGCCAGGTATTGATCAGGCTCAGGTAAAAGAGACATTAGATGCCTACGCAAAACTCCTTTTTGAAGAACAGGGTAAAAGTGTGGACGAAGTCAAGAGTATTTTGAACTCAATGCCTCCTTTTGATAGTTACCCCAATCTGGTATCAGGCGCGCTCAAGATACTTTCAAAGGATGTAACAAGTGCTCAGTCTTGACCAGATCTATGACATACTCATGGTTATTTTTCAAAATATTGAAACTCCTGGTATGGCTGAGATTGAAAGTCAGATTAACACCCGTTGCGATCAACTAAAGATTTCATTGTCAGATGAGCAAAAAAATATTCTGATCGCAAGAATCCATACCGCATTGGCTGTTACCATGCCTCAGGGGCAGGCAGTTTCAAAACGAAGAATCAAACCATGGATTCACCGACGTAGAGATGAATTTAAATGGAAGTTTTGGACCCGGTATGAAAAATATCTGGGACTCGATTTACGACTTCCTCCGGCAACGATTAGAACAATTCACAGAGATACGGACGGGATCATTGATCAGATTCCCTGCCCTGATATGGATGGTCCCTGGAAGTATAGAGGTCTGGTCATCGGTAATGTTCAGGCTGGAAAAACCGCCAACTATACGGGCCTGATCAATAAAGCTACAGATATTGGCTATCATTTGATAATTGTAATCGCAGGGATTCAGAATAGGCTGCGCTCCCAGACTCAACAGAGGATTGAAGAGGGATTTGTAGGCCGAAGCACCAATCAGACATCCGACAGTTCTGATACTTTTGTTGGTGTGGGGCTGAGAAATCCAGAATTTTTTGGAAAAACACTGACTTCTGTTCAGAGAGATTTTAATAAAAACCTGAAAAATATAGGTCTTGGAGCCGGTGATCTCCATAACCTGGTTCTTGTTATAAAGAAGAATGCATCTGTTCTGGATAGTCTCACCCATTGGCTCACAAAGTACACCAGACATAATGGGGGCCACATAACACAGCTGCCTCTTCTTTTGATTGATGATGAGGCTGACAGCGCTTCCATCAATACAAAGAGAGAATGGCAGGAAGAAGCGACACGGATAAATTCTTTGATCCGAACGCTTTTAAACAAATTTGATAAATCTTGCTATATCGGTTATACGGCCACTCCTTTTGCCAATATTTTCATTGACCCTGATACGGCTTCAGACATGTACCAGGAGGATTTATTTCCAGAAGATTTTATATATCTTCTGGAAACTCCCAGCAATTATTCAGGGGCGGAGAAAATGTTTCTCCAAGAGGATTCCGATGAAGACTGGTTCACAGAAGATGATAATCCACATTTGAGAATCATAGATGACAACGAAGATGAAGAAAGTTTACCTGTAAAACATCTCATCTCTTTTGAGCCCGAGAAATTACCTCCGAGTTTGATTACGGCAATTCATCAATATGTCATTGCAGGAGCCATCAGAACACTGGCTTCCCGCAGCCCATTTCATCATTCGATGATGATAAATGTCAGTCGATTCACAGATGTTCAGTTTAAAATCAGAAACCTGATAGATTCCTACTTTGATACTTTATCTGCAGACATCGTGGTTAATAGTCTGTTGGATCCATCCCTGGTTGATCCTGAAAGTCTTTTAAAGACTCTGCATAAAGTTTGGAGGTCTGATTTCTCACTAACAGATTTCAGCTGGGAAGATGTAAAAGGAAGTCTTAAAAAAGTCTGTGAACAAACGTCGATTCGTGTCATCAATAGCAACTCTCCGGATCAACTGAATTACCATGATTATCCTGAAGGCCTCTTTGTTATCACAATTGGTGGTCTGAGCCTTTCCCGTGGTTTAACCCTGGAGGGTCTTTGCATCAGTTATTTTCTAAGAAATTCCATAATGTACGACACACTGTTTCAAATGGCCCGTTGGTTTGGTTTCCGAGATGGTTATCAACATCTTTGCAAAGTTTGGCTAAAAAGTGAGGCCGTCTCCTGGTATCAGCACATTGCCATAGCGAGTCAGGACCTCAGGCAACAGATTATAGAGATGAATCAGTCGGCATTAACTCCGAGACAGTTTGGCCTGATGGTCAGGAGACATCCAGACTCTTTGATTGTTACCTCCAGGAATAAAATGAGGACTGCACAAAAAGTATCTGTTCAGGTGAGCCTTGGGGGCAAGCTCAGAGAATCCTATTGTTTGCCAAATCAAAAGAAATTTTTGAAGAGCAATTTTGACCAGGTGCTGCGTCTATTGCGCGAGCTAAGGGGCTGGACCAACGGGTTTAAGCCGGGAAACAGGCTCTGGAGGAATGTTACTCCAGAATTCATATTACATTTTATAAAGCATTTTGAAGTTAGCGGACTTGATACGGGTTCCACTTCTGCTCTGATTATCAATTATTTCAACCAGAGAATGGAAAATGGGGAGTGCTTAAAGTGGGATGTAGTGCTGGAGCAACCATCGCCTAAGCGCAGAAGTGGCTTCAGAAGCATACACTGTCAGGGCTTTACGGAACCATTTTATCTTAATAAACGATCAGCGTCAGGTAATGAAGGTGAAAACGAAATCAGGATCAGTAAGCGCAGTGGACGTGTGGGACAGCCAAACAGCGAAATTGAAGGCTACACAAAGGAAGAATTGACTACCACTTTCGGCACCGAAGGTCTGAAGGAAAAGATTCGAGATATAGAATTGCGAAAAAAACGTCAACGACCACTTCTACTACTTTATTTTCTAGATCTCTACGGTGATGTAACTAAAGACAGGTCACCCTTTCAAAAAGATATCGTAGCATGGGGGATTTCTATACCTCTCAGCGAGAAAAGTATAGAGGATTCAATTGAGTATCAAGTAAACCTGACATGGTGGAAAAACAATTTCAAGGAAGAGTTTTCGGAAGATGAAGAAGACTTCAATTAGCCTACTTATCCGATTAAAAATCTAAGGAGCTAAAAATATGGATCAGGAACCGTTTTATCAGGATCTTATGAACGAAATTCGTAACGAGGCAGATGCCCTGGAGGATTTTTACAAGTCAGTCTTTCTTCAAAAAGCTGTGAATGAAATTGTTGAAATCGGAGATCTTGATGATGAAAGCATAGAGCCATGTACCTACACTCATGATGAACTTAAAATGGAGTTAGATGGGTTTCAATGGGAAGATGAGAATACCATTTGTCTTTTTTTGGTGGACTTTCATCATGAAGCTACCCCTGCTACGCTTACGAAGCAGGATCTAAATCGATCGCTCATGCGGATGAGTAATGTAGTAAAGGCCCCACTGGCTCGACCTGACCTATATGCCAATATGGAGGAATCCTTTGAAATCTATGACTTAATACGTC
>Ga0257123_1000891_pt1 | contig 20363 bp, 31 predicted proteins | sample SI106_135metaG_FD_190185 | JGI IMG/M metagenome (GOLD analysis project Ga0257123, IMG submission 190185) | Marine microbial communities from Saanich Inlet, British Columbia, Canada - SI106_135 | ecosystem: Environmental > Aquatic > Marine > Inlet | place: Canada: British Columbia | collected...
CTTTATTGCCTCATCTAAAGTATTTTTTTTAGTGCCAAGGTAGCTCAGCCTGGAAGAGCACTCGGCTGAAGACCGGGCTGTCGCTTGTTCAAATCATGCCCTTGGCACTCTTGTTTTAGTTCAAATTTGATCGGGATGCTTAGCAAGACATAATCTTTAAAAGCCACTCCCTCCCAAGATTTTCGATATTAATGGTAGAAAAAAAAGTTACAAAGAAAAATACTGTAAAAAGTAAAAAAATATCTAAATCCACTAAGGCTAAATCAACGAAATCAAAGAAGAAGAAAATTAAAAATGAGCCTATTGGGGATGGTGGAATTGTGATTGTAGAGGATGATATTGTCATTGATCAAGATAAGATAAATGAGGAACGAAGAGCGTATCTGGAAGAAGCAAGATCACAAGAAGCAGTAGACTAGAAATCTTTAACACATTTAACAACATGATGGATTTATGCATGCATTATGTCTGATTGCAGTTAAACCCGGAAAAGTAGATTTAGTAGTTGAAATATTACAGAAAAAAAGAAAAATAGTCAAGCAAGTAATGGTAGTTACAGGTAGAGCAGATATCAGTGTAATTTTACAAGGCAATATGGAACAAATTAATCAAATGGTAATTGATTTTAAAAAAATTAAAGACATTGTGACCACAGAAACTCTAATTGAAGTGGAGGTAGATTTAGGATGGTAAGAGCAATAATTTTAGTAAAATCCCCAAAAAAACTCATAGCTGCTAAATTGAGAAAACTGTCAACCGTAACAAATTCATTTCCAACAAGTGGTCAATTTGATGCAGTGGCAATAATTGATGTCAAACAATTAGTGGAAATAAAGGAAATTACAAATCAAATTCAAAAAATTAGTGGAGTAGAACGAACTGAAACTATGGTTGAGGTTCAATAATTATTAATAAAATTTAAAAAGACTTTTTTAGAAAATTTAAAATTTTAATGGTAATTGATTTAAGCAACTTTAAGCTATATTCGTTGTGAACGTCAAAAAAGTGGGAAATGTAATCTTGGCAGTCAAAGATTTAGAAAAGTCCATACAGTTCTATAACGAAGTAATTGGGCTTCCAATCAAAGACCAAAGAAAAACATGGGTAGATTTAGGTACATCCGGAACTTTGTTGAGTTTACACCCAGCATCATCAAATGTAGATCATACTGGCAGTTCCATAGATAATGGAGTCAGTATAGGATTTCTAGTCGGAGATTTAAAATCTGCACTTGACGAACTAAGAACAAAAGGTGTTACAATTCACCGAGACATTGTTGAAAAGGATGTAGGAAAAAATGCAGTGATTTTGGATCCAGACCAATACATGATTTCATTGTTTGAACCCATCTATGAGGACAAAGATCAACAAACTAGTGGATATCATGGATTTACTCCAGCATAGATTGTTTTTTTAAAAAGCAATCCCACAATCTTCTTTTTTAAATTATTATACATTAAATATTAATTAAAATTATTTATTTAATTTTTCAAAATATATTTTTCTATGAACAATAATTTTGATGGATAAAACTATCAATATACCTGAGATTAACACTATTGCCCAATCATTTGCTTGAAAAGTTAAGAAACTATTACTAATCGGAGTGAATAATGGAAATGAAGATCCGCCTCCCAATAATATATCAAATGAAATATGAGATAATATTGCAGCAAATGAAATTACTCCCAAAAAATAATCTTTTTTTCCAAATAAAAACATCATAATGATAATAACCAAAATAGCAAAAATGAAACTATGTCCCATTCTAGCAATATTTTCAACCCCAAAAAATTGTATTAAATGATCAGCATCTAACAGTATTGCAAATCCACCAGATGCTACAATATATCGATATGCAAGAGTTGGAAGGGCAACAACCATACCAAATACAATATGTCCAAATACATGTTCTAATGAAGCAGTTTTTAAAATATCACTGCCAATTTTAACATCTTTTTCAACATTATCGAAAAAATAATCTAATGTAATACCAATCAAAGAGAAAGAGAAAGATAACAACCCATATACCAAAAATGTCTTAAACCAAAATGTTATAGTATTATTCAACATTAAATATTTTTAAAAACAGTATTTGTAGTTTAACTTACAAGCATGTCAACTAAAAAAAATACTAAATAGTTTTTTTTATTTTAGACACAAGTTGTTCAAAATTTTTCTCTTTAGGGTTAATTGAAATATAGAAAGTAATTTCTTTTTTATGTAAAATTACAATATGGACTTTTGAATGTTTTAAAAGAATATAATCCAATTTCCCTACTGAACTATCACTGGCTTGTCGTAATGAGATTAATGTAGAAACTATAAAAAATTCATTTTTTACTTCTTCAGATTTTAACAGAGGTTTTAGATTTGGTTTAATTACACCTGTTAAAGTTCGACCATATGCGTTGATTACACCAGCATATCTAATATTATTAGATAATTTTAGAATATTTTGACATTGTTTTTTATAATTTATTATTGTATTTTGCCATCTATCTGTAGGCGTTTTTTTCATATAAAAAATTAAAATGGGAATGTAATAAGGATTATCAAAATTTTAAAATTAAATTTCTATGGGTTATGTTTACTTGAAGGTCTACTTTCTAATTTTTTTCTTAATTCTAAATTTTCTTTAACTAATTTATCATTTTGAGTTTTTAATGTTTGAACGGAATTTTTACTACTAAATAATGGATGTCCTGGAGGAATTACTGGAGAATTTTTAGACAGTAATCCCGAAGCATATTCTTGATACATTGTTTGAAATCCTTGAAGTTTTTGATTTAGTGTTTCATTATGTTGTGCCAATTGTGGTTTCATTTGATTTTGATGAACTGGAGATAAAGGATGAGTTAATCCTGGAGGTAATCTTGGAAATTGAAATGCCATATGAGGTATGTTTGGATTTAATCCATAGAGGTCTTGTAAATGTCTCATTACCATATTATCCATGATATCTGTCTAAATTTGGTATATTTGTGGCTTACTTTAGGCATTTGATATACCCTTTAGTCTAATCTCAGTCATTTTTGATCAATTTGAGTTGATCGCAGATCCTTATAGTTCACAATTTTTGATCGAAATTAATCATGGCGGAATCAAAAAAATCCTGTTTAAGATGTAAAAAGGATATCAAAGAAGAGGAATTACACAAAATTGTAATGTATGTCGTTCAAGAAAAATTTACAGAGCACCACTATGAGCATGTTGAATGTCCAGAAAAATTTACAATTTAAGTAGAAAATTGAAAAATGTAATTATCCCTTAAATCCAAACACTTCATAAATTTCTCCAGTTAAACGAGAACGATATTTCCATTCATCATTTTTCCAAACTATTTGTTGAAAATGATTTTTTAAAGTTGGATGTATGCGATTGCAGACATCCCCGCCAATTAAAATTTGATTCGGTTTTGCCATATTTTGAATTTTTGCTGCAATATTCATTGCAGGACCCATTAAATCTACATGAGAATTTTTTTCATCAGAACCATATCTGACAACAATATTTTGACCAAAATCAACACCAATTTTTACCATTAAATCAGGGTAATCATATTGATTTAGTATAGGATTGATTCCTTTTTGAATAACTGCATTCATAGATTTTGCACAATTAACTGCATTATCTGCGGTAAGTAATGAATTACCTTCTGCAACAAAATAACCAATAACTGCATCTCCAACAAATTTTAAAACATATCCATGATGTTGTCGGATTACTGCTGCCATTTCTTGTGCAAAGGAACTCATAATAATTGCAATTTTTTCTGAAGGCAATTCTAAAGCCATTGTGGTTGAACCAACTAAATCCACATACAAAACAACCATGTCCAATTTAGAAAAAACATGTTTTCTAAGAAAATTATCAGATTCATCTACAACCCCCGAATATTCATATCCTTTTTTCAAAGCCCCCCAAACTCTTTTTTGAGTTTCTAAAATCATAGTTTCAGAATCCATAGCTTCTTCAACATTTCTACTAAGTAGCATATCCACAACGGCATTATCTTTTTTATCATTAATTTCTTCAGTCATTTTTGTTCAATCACTCCAACGGAAAATCAATGTTACACACGACACATTTACCTCTATTGCCCCTATATCCATCGTCATAATACTCAATAATCACATTATTACAATTATCGCATATAATTTTTGATTTCTCCATGCCTATAGAAACAGTAATGAATCTATTTAGATATTGTTGAACATTATTGAAATGTATCCAAATTATTAAAATTTAAAATAATTTTGATAATGAAGGTTTAAGGAGAGTAGTATCTTGGAATTTTTGTGCGATTAGATTCAAGATCACAAGATGATTTCATTCAAATATTAAATAAAAAAAATGAAAATATTCAACAAGAATTACTGTCAAAAATTTTAGAATTAACAAAAACAGTAGAAATCAAAGTTATGATGGGAGATTCAACAATTACGGAACAAAAAACATTTGATCCTAAACAGATTATGAATTATCTTGAAAAAATAAGTCAAAAATTAACAGATTGGTCATTACATGATGTATCAGTTACTAACAATGAAGATCTTAGAAGAATATTTACAAAATTTGAAATTAATGAAGGGAATTATTTAATATCAGGACACATATCATTACAATTTCATGTATTATTATTTTATAAACCACTTCAAAGGGTAATTAATTGTCAAAAAGAATTAGCAGAAATTGTAGATAAAACAAAAAATAAAGAAACTGAATTATCCGATAATAGTGATCAGTTGGTATTAGATAAATTAAAAGAAATGGGATACAAAGATTTTGATCATCAAAAATTATTTGAAGTATTTTATGAAAATGAAGAATTTAGTAAAAAAATATATGAAGAGATTGAAAAAGATGCAGGAGAAGAATTTAAAAAATTAACAGAAAAAAAGAATGAGTTATTCAAAGAATTAGATTCATTGTTAGTTGAAACCTATCAAACAAGTTCTGTACTTATTGATGATGCCCGATTAGTTGCAGGAGAAGAGGGTTGTTTGTGTACATTAGATATAGAATTTATTAAAAATGATAATCGGGAAGGTCTATTTGATCCAAGAAAAATGTCAAATACAGTAAAAGAAAATATTTTAAAAAAATTAGAAAATTTAGAAAAAGTGATAAAAAATAGTCATAAAAATTGAAAATTTAGAAATAGTGAATTCCTCCAAAAAACACATATCTAAAGACATATCCAATGAGTAAAAAATACGAATAGTCATATTTCTAAAAAAAATACGCACAAAAATTAAATAAATAAAAATAATATATCGATGAACTCAAATACAACAAAAAATTAGCAACATCTCAATGAATCCAACATATGATGAAATAGTAAAGGCAAATTCAATGAGAGGAAATGAAATTAAAAAAACACCTCTAATTCACTCCCCAACATTTAGTAGTATTACAGGATCAGAAATCTATCTAAAAGCTGAATTTAGACAAAGAACTGGTTCATTCAAAATAAGAGGCGCATATTATAAAATAAAAACATTATCAGATGAAGAAAAAAAACGTGGAGTTGTTGCCGCATCTGCAGGGAATCATGGTCAAGGAGTTGCTTTTGCATCTGCATTAGAAAAAATACCATGTACAATTGTAATGCCAAAAAATGCATCACCAGCAAAAGTTTCTGCAACTAGGGGATACGGTGCAACAGTAATTCTTGAAGGAATAAACTATGATGAATCATCATCTAAAGCAAAAGAAATTGCAAAAGAGACAGGAGCTACAATCATACATGCATTTAATGATCCTCAAGTCATAGCTGCACAAGGAGTTATAGGTTTAGAAATATTAGAACAATTACCAGACGTTGATGAAGTGTATGTCCCAATCGGTGGTGGAGGTTTGGCAGCTGGAATTTTAATTGCAATAAAAGAAAAAAATCCAAATATCAAAATTGTTGGAGTCCAGTCAAATTCATTTCCATCAATGTATGAATCAATTAAAAATAATTCATTAACAGAATGTGGGGGAGATAGAACGATTGCAGATGGTATTTCAGTTAAAATGCCGGGTGAAAAAACATTTTCAATAATTAATGAATTAATAGATGAAATCGTAATAGTTGACGATTCTGAAATAACAAAAGCAATGTTTTTGCTTATGGAACGAATGAAATTTGTGGTAGAACCTGCTGGAGCAGTGGGTTTGGCTTATTTAATTTCAAAAAAGCCATCACCAGGTAAAAAGGTAGTTGCAGTTTTAGCAGGAGGTAATGTTGACATGTATCTGTTAGGCCAAATAGTGGACAAAGGATTAGCAGCAATGGGAAGGTTACTAGTAATATCAATGGCATTACCAGATAGACCAGGAATTTTTAAAGAGATTGTAGATGAAATTGCCCTAACAAATGCAAATATTGTGGAAGTTGTTCACGATAGATTAAGTTCAAAAGTAAACGCAGGTTCAGTAACGGTTACACTTAGTCTTGAAACTCAGGGTAGAGAGCAATCAGAGAAATTGATTGAAAAATTAAGAGCAAAGAACATTAAATTTGAATTATTAACTTAATTATTTAAATTTCTTTTTGGCAAATTTTGAAAGACCTTGTTTTTTCAATTGATCAGATTCCTCCATAACAGAATTATGCTGATTAGATTTGTGAGTTTTTAATTTCTTTTGTAAATCTGGAAATTCATTTGCAAGTATTTTCATTGTGTATATTGCGGCATTTGCTGATTTGTTAACTCCAACAGAAACAACAGGGGACCCAGAAGGCATTTCAGTTATAGATAACAAAGAATCCAATCCACCAAATGCAGAAAATTTTGTTGTATCAGATTTTTTTGCATTCTTATCATTATATACTAAAATTGGTACACCAATAACAGGAATAATTGTATGCGAAGCTATCATACCAGGTAAATGTGCAGCACCCCCAGCACCAGCAATAATTACTTTAAATCCCATCTTTTCAGCATGTTTTGCATATTCAGATAATCTAGCAGGAGTTCGATGTGCAGAAACGATTTGATCTTCATGTTTAATATTAAATTGATCAAGAATTTCTGACGCCCCCTGCATTATTCTACTATCAGAACTAGATCCCATAATGATGCCAACTAGAGGTTTTTTTGAATATGCCAACACCATAGAAAAAGATTAAGAATAATTAACAATTTCGATTTAACTAAATAATATGAAAACTATTCTAAGTAATGCCACTTTTTTGTAAGCAGTGCACAGGTAGGAGGTTGCCTAAAACAGTAATGCCAGAAAATAGGACATTATGGTTATGTGAAAATTGTAAAAATTTTGTAGATTTGGAAGATTTCATAGTGCGAGAAGCAAAACAGGATGAATACAATTCATCACAAGAAGATTATAAGAAATGGATCAAATCCATTCCCCCTACAGAAGGTACAAAAGATTCTTTTCGCTATTAAGAGAAATTAAAAATTAAATTCAATTCCTAAAACCAGTAATTCAACAAGTAATCCCACACCCAATAATGCAGATCCTAAAAGAATTTTGAGGATTTTAGACATTTTACATTAGATATTTTTAGTGCTTTTTAATGAATTCATCTAATGGCAAAGATTTTGGGAATTATAGGAGGGGGTCAGCTTGGAATGATGTTAACTGAGGCAGCTAAAAAAATGCCTGAACATATTTCTAAAATAATAGTTTTAGATCCAAATCAAAATTGTTCAGCATCATTAGTTGGAGCAGAACAAATAATTGCAGATTTTAAAGATAGAGATGCAATCATAGAGTTATCAAAAAAAGTAGATATCATCACATATGAAATTGAATCAGGAGATAGTGATGTACTAAAATCCGTAGAAAATAATTCGCAAGTAAGTCCATCACCTGAAACATTAAAAATAATTCAAGATAAACTACTACAAAAGAAATTCCTAATGGATAATAATATTCCAGTTCCAGAATTTGTAGAAGTTAATGATATTAATGAATTAAAAATAGGATTAGAAAAATTTGGTTTTCCTGCATTATTAAAAGCACGAAGAGATGCATATGATGGAAAGGGTAATTTCAAAATTAATTCAGAAAATGAAGTTGAAAAAGCATATGATTATTTCAAAGGACAAAAACTGATGTTAGAAAAATTCGTATCATTCAAAATGGAAGTGTCAGTAATTGCTTCAAGAAATACGAAAGGTGAAATTAAGACATTTCCATTAGTCGAAAATATTCATGAAAAAAATATTTTACGTCAGACAATAGCACCTGCTAGAACAAGTAATGAAGTATCTCAAAAAGCTTCAAAAATTGCTAGTGATACCATGAATGTTTTGAATGGTGCAGGGGTTTTTGGAATAGAGATGTTTGTTACACAAGATGATGATATTGTAATTAATGAAATTGCTCCTAGAGTTCACAATTCAGGTCACCACACACTACAATCTAGTAAAACATCTCAATTTGAACAGCATTTACGAGCAATTTTGGGACTGGATTTAGGGAATACTCAATTAATTTACAATACAATAATGTACAATATTTTGGGAAATTTGAATTTTGAAGGAGAATATAAAAAACTGGATTTTTCAAAAAACAATGTATTTTTGAAAATGTATGAAAAGAAAATTTCTAAACCGCTAAGAAAATTAGGTCATTTGAATATAGTTGGAATTGACAATCAAACAATTGATCAGTTGTTAGATGAACTATCTCAAATCAAAGATTTAGTAGAAGTCAAATCTATCTGATTGGTTTTTATGTTGTGAGTAGTGAATTATAACATGGCACTAAATGCAGCAATGGTATTAGCAGGAATATCTATTTTATTATTAGTATTATACGGTGCAGATGTTGCAGTTACAATGAGTAGTCCAGATAATGAAGGATTTTTACCGTTAGATGACATGCAACGAGGTATGGGACTAGGAGGTCCAGCAATAATTTTACCAATTATAGCCTTTTTCATTGCCATTAGAGAAAAATCAAAAGGTTTGGGAGGGTTAATTATAATTTCAGGAATTTTAATTCTAATTGGAGGTTTAGCAATGGTAGGAACACCTGCACCTGAAGGAGTAGAAAGAAACCCAATCATGTTATTTGCACCTGCAATAATTCAAATTGCATTAGGTGCAATTAAGATAGTAAAATCCTAAGAGGATTATACTCATGCCAATTTGTGCAAAATGTAGCAATGATGTAAAAAAAGTATACGATTGTGATCATACAAAATTTGAAGATTATTGTGTAGAATGCTATACAGAACTACATTATTACATAACAGAAAATAATAAAGATGAAGATGTTAACTGCTAGAGAAGTTGCAATTTATGCATTAGGTAAAACTGAAGGAGTAAATTCACTTGCTGAGACACTTGGGAAAGGTATGGAGGATGAAAAATATATTGAATCTTGGAATAAAACAATGAAATTACTAGGAATTGAAATGCCGTTAAAGGAATTAGAAACAATCTACAATGAATTTGCAAAGAAAATGGAAGAAATTGTGAATAATACAGAAATTACTGAAAAAAAGAAAAAATGAGAAAATTTTGATATAGTCGATAAATAACGAACTAGTTATTGAAAGCAATTATTTTAGCAGGGGGCAGGGGTAAAAGACTTAGACCAATTACGGATTATGTTCCAAAACCACTAATCCCAATTAAAAATATTCCAATAATTGAATGGCAAATAAAATATTTAAAAAAATTTGGTATTTCAGAAATAATAGTTTGTTCAGGTTACAAAACAAAAATGATTGAAAATTATTTAAATAATAAAAAATTAGGAATTAAAATAACTTTTTCAGTAGAAGACAAACCTCTTGGAACAGGGGGAGCTATTAAAAAAGCAGGTAAAAAAATAAAGGATAGATCATTTCTAGTTATTAATGGAGACACAATAACAAATATTGATTTAAAAAAATTAATTAAAAAAAATAATGCAATAGCAGCAATTCAATTGCGAACAAAATTTGGGATATTACAAACAGATAAAGATAAAATTATGAAATTTGATGAAAAAAAAGAAATAGAAAATCTATGGATGAATGCAGGAATTTATCATCTTAACAAAGAAACATTAAAAGAATTACCAATAGTAGGCGATATTGAAAAAACACTATTTCCAGATTATGCAAAAAAAGAAAAACTATCTACAATAAAATTTACAAATTCAAAATGGTATTCTATAGATTCCTTCAAAGATATCGAAGAATGTTCACTAGTAATAGAGAAAATAATAAAATAAAATTATGAATCTTATGCACCAGTTCGGTGTAATGTAACCATCATGTATGCTACTTCTTCAACAAATGATTCATCATCACTAGCAGAGGCATATTTTGTTGCATTATGCCAAAATATTCCAATATCAGGGGATTTTCCAATCATGCTTTGTTCCGTCAATAATATGACTTACCAAATGATTGGATAATGATCAGCCTCAATCAAAATTAACCTATTACTAAAACAGATACACTAGAATATCCATTATTCATAATCCTATCATGCGTATAGCATGTAGTTTAGGCTCGTTATTATCAGTAGAAGAGGTGCTGCAATGTACACAAATAATATCTGATACAAAAATTGATTCAATTTGGATTCCTGAAACATGGGGGATGGAGAATTTTTCAATGTTAGGAGCAGTAGCAAACAAGACTAAAACACAAAAAATAGGCTCATCAATTATCAACATCTATTCAAGAAGCCCATCAACAATTTCAATGGGTGCTGCAACTACAGACACATTGTCAAATGGTCGATTAATCCTAGGACTGGGTACAAGTAGTGTGCCAATAGTGGAGGATTTTCACGGAGAAAAATTTGAAACCCCAGTTCAAAGAATGAGGGAATATGTAGAAATCATAAGATTATCTTTAACAAAAAAACAAATTAATTATTCGGGAAAAATTTTTGATTTAAAAAATTTTACTTTATTAATAGAACCGCAAAGACAATCAATTCCAATTTACTTAGCAGCCATAAATCAAAAAATGGTAAATTTATGTTGGGAAATTGCAGACGGCGTAATTTTTTATTTACGTCCAATAGATGAAATGAAAAAAACAATTTCCAAAATGCAATCACAAAGAAATATTGATGTTGCCTGTCAAATTATCACATGTATTTCAAATGATTCTGAAGAAGCAATTCAACGTGCTAAAAAAACAGTAGCATTTTATGTATCTGTAGGTAAAATATATCGAGAATTTTTAGCTAAAAATGGATTTAAAAATGAAACAGATAATATTTTTGAGGAATTTAAAAAATCAGGACTTAAATCTAATCATGAATATGTTACAGATTCTATGTTAAATTCACTTTGTATATCGGGTTCTCCAGAAGAAGCAAAAATACAATTAGAAAAATTTAGAAATACCGGAATCAATTTACCAATAATTCAATTCAATCCGATTGGAAATACAATAGAATCATTTTCATTATTGAAAAAAACACTTTTGGATGAAGAGTAATGTCACAAGTAGGAATTGTAGCATATGGAACAACCCCATTTACAAAAGATGATCATAAAATAGAATCAATATTACACAAATCATCAAATGACCTTTTTCAAAAAAACCCCAATATTGATAAAAAAGAAATTGATGCAGTACTAGTTTCTACAAATAATAATTCAAAATATTTGTCACCAATTTTATCTGAAATGGCTGGAATTCAACCAAAAATAGCACATTCAATCGAAAGTCTGTGTAATTCAGGCACAAATTCTATCGTTTCAGCATTTTCATACATATCATCAGGTCTTGCAGATATGGTTTTAGTTTCAGGAGCTGAGAGGTATGATAGTCCAGGTCAAATATTAGAATGGGATAACTCCAGAGGAGAATTTAAGCATCCAATATTTTGGGCATCAATTTTTTCAAAATCATACAAAGAAAAATACAGTATTTCAGATGAAGAATTAGCAATAGTTTCTGTAAAAAATCACAAACAAGCAAGTAAAAATCCAAATGCATTATCAAAAAAAACATACACAGTAGAGGATGTTATGAATTCTAAAAAATTAACAGATGATCTAAAACTATTAGATTGTTCAAGACCATGTACTGGAAGTGCATCAATTTTATTAGCATCTGAAGAAATTATGAAAAAATATACAGACTCACCAATATGGATTACTGGTATAGGACAGAAAACAACTTCTGCAGGATTTACAAAAAATACTTCACTATCATCTATGGAATCTACTAAAATTGCAGGGCAATCAGCATTAAACATGGCAAATCGTAATATTTCAGAAATAGATGTTGCAGAAGTACACGATGCATTTTCTGTTTGTGAACCAATGATATTAGAATCCCTAGGATTTACAGATCCTGGAAATGGGATAAATATGATAAAAAATTTACATCAAACAAATAATTTTAAAATTAATCCACGAGGAGGTTTAATTGGATGTGGACATCCATTGGGTGCAACAGGAATTTCACAAACTATAGAAATTGTACAACAATTACAAAATAATGCAGCAAGTCGTCAAACAGATAATCCAAAAACAGGTTTAATTCACAACATGTCTGCAGCTGCTACATCATCCACAGTTTTGGTTTTAGAGAAATGAGTTTTGAAAAAGAGTTAGAAAAAGGACGATTTTATATTCCTGAATGCTTGGCGTGTAAAAAATTAGTTTGGCCACCATCAGAATTTTGTGATAATTGTAATGAGAAAACATCATTGAGAAAAGAGGAATTTGAGGGTAAAATTATCGAATTTTCTAAACAAAATGAGGATTATTTTTGCGTTGTAGAATTTGGGGGTTCAATTAGAATAATGGCCAAAATGATGACACTCCCAAAAAAGGACCAAATTGTAAAAATTTCAAAGTGTGGAATAAGCGAAAGAAGTTATTATTTTCAAATTATTTAAAATTAGTAAAAATATACGGAGTTTCAACTGTTTGATCAAAAGTCCAAACTGTAGGCAATGAAACAGTATCAAGTACTTTCAAACTATGTTCATCAATTAAATTACTCCAACCACCATCAGACAAATTACCAGACAATTGTCTTTTTGTGTTAGTTCCTGCAAAAACTAATCCTGTTTTAATTTTCAAATTTTTAATAGAATTAATTTTTTCGATAATACTTGTAGCTAAAATATCCCCCCCCATTTGAGGCAATCCTCCAATAAAAAATGCAGGATTTGTTAAATTTAATTTAGAATAGTCAAATTCTAATGCGTCACTGCAAATGGGATTAAAATTGTGTTTTGTTTCCAAACAAATTGTCTTTTGTAAGTCAACTAAAACATCATCAATTTCGATACTATGTGAATTTAATTCTAAAATATTTCCACAAAATGCAATTCGTCCATCTCCAGAACCAATATCCACAAGTTGTGAATATCCTAATTTTTTAGATATAGACACCATAACATATGCAGACATGATCCATGTAGGATAAAATGGCTGACAGCTAGAACCATGCTTAATACTGTTTAACCAATATTCGTTAATGTCGCCTTCATACACCATGCAAGATATTCCAGAAATATTTTCTTCGAATGAATTTAAATAAATTGGATTTTTTTCTGCAAAAATATGGAGTTGTTTTAAGTGATTTTCATCAATAGGAAATTCTTTTGATGCCTGAGATGGTATGATTTCTTGAATGTGTGCATTTCCAGAATAGGTCTTTGCAAATTTTTGTTTAATTTTAACTAAATTAGTAACCAATTCATCAAACATTGAATTTCTAAAATGATTGGGTATGATAAACTCATTGAAGTTAAGAAGGATTTTTAGATATAATTTGAGAAATTTCTTGTTGAATTTTATCTAATTCATTTATTGTATTTTTTTCCAATTCTTTAATTTGTTTAATTTCCTCATCTGTAGGTTCCATCATTAATTCAAAACTGAGGTGTTTTAAAATATTAAGATACGAGTCACGTTTTTCAAATAATTTTTCTAGATCAAATTGGGACATGAAAAATTATCAATGAATCAAGTATATACAAATTGAGTCAAATAAAATTACCAATATATTGAGTTATACTGTAATTACCCACTTTACTATATCTAATTTTAAGTAAAAATGTCATTGAAAAGGAAATTATCAACAATAACAATTATGAAACAAAAAGTGCCAAAAGAAAAAATTACTAATCATCAAAAAGCAGCGAAAACACGCAGACAGCGAGGGTATCAATGGGAAGATACAATTGTAAAACGATTTAAAAAATCAGAGAATTGGAAAGCATTTAGACTAGGATCTCCAAGTATTGCATTGCCAGACATATTGGCAGTAAACACACAAGAAAGTACAATATTTACAATTGAAGCAAAATCTGGAACTAGTACGTCACTCCCAGTTCCTGCAGATCAAATCCAACGGTGTTTAGATTGGATTAAAACATTTGATATTTATGAAAAAAAACAAGTATTGCTCGTATTCAAATTTCTTTCAAAAAAACGCATTGATGTAGGAGTATACAAAAAAAGAGAATTAAGAGAATTTTTTAAAATTTGGGATGAATCATTGGAAATCACTGACTGTGTATGTACCTATGATGGAAAAATATTTGCAAATAATATTAGTTCAAAAAAAGAATTATTCTTAAAAGAGTGTAAAATGCCATTTAAGACAAAACAAAGAACTAGTGCCTAACTTTAGAATATTTTCAAATCATTATTAAGGATAGAAAAATAAGCAGTAACATGTCTGAAGATAATTCAAAGGAAGATGAAATTAAATCAACTACCGAATCATTGCTAGAAACAGTATCAGATGCAGAAGTTAACTCACGAATAAGTTTTGAAGAATTTACTGATGAAAGGGCACTAATCAGTCGTGATGCATTTGGAAAAAAACAAATGAAGATCAAAGTTTTAGAGGTGTCGGATGAAAATCCAGTTTTAAAATGGAAATTTGGGGATAGGGTGAAAGTAACTAAAATTCTTGTAACAATTAAACATCTTACAACACAACAAGTAGAGGAAGCTGAATTTGATATTGAAGAAATTGAGAGAGAGATAGCCGAAAAAAGACATTATTCCTCTACAAATAGATGGATCCCAACAGTGGATATCAAAAACGGGTATGTTGTAGGAGATAAACATACAAGATTGATTAGTGATGCGGCTGCCATGGATTACATTCTATTTTAATAGATAAATTATTCATTTCCAAACATTCTCTGAAAAACATTATAAACAACAATTTTTGAAAATGAGTATGAGTGCAAAAGAGTTTGATGTAAATGGAACAGATTACTCTATAACATTAACAGATCAAGTTATTGGACATGTCAATAATTTAAAAAATCTCTACAATGCAGCCTATGAAGATCCAGAAAGTTTTGAAGATGTTAGTGCAGAAATTTCCAGCACAATCACAGATATTGCAAGTACTGTAGAACCAGAGGTAGAAGATAGTGATTTGGATGGACTAATTCAGGAAATTATTAAGATAGTAGATAATAAAGCTGCAGAAATTGAGAAAGAATTATCAGTCAAAGAAAAACCAGTAAAAAAATCAAAAAAATAATTGTAAATTGACCTTAAACTCAGATAAAGTTAAGAGATAAATGCTAATCTAAATAATCATACTAAGGATATGTCTAATAGTTGTGAATGTGGAATTTGTGATCACCATAGTGAGTCAGAATGTATTGAAAAAGAATGTAAATGTTGTTTAAATTTTCATGAAAGATCAGGCCCTAAACGAAAATAATCAATCATTAAAACAATTACATTTTTTTGAAAAATGTTTAGAACATCCAATCAACTTATGATCTTTACAACCACATAAAATACATTTTTTTTTATCAATCATATATTTTCCATTAATTCCTTTACATCATCAATCATATGTTTATTTTTGAGTGCTTCCAATATTTTCAATCTCATATTTTTAACACGAGACATATCATTAGAATATAGTGAAGCCATAGTTTTAATTTCTTTTTCAAAAGAGTAATTTTCCAAATATTGAGCAAATTTAGTTTTGACAATCCCAAAATCAGATCTAGTGATTTTATCAATATCTATTTTATTTGAAACAACCCTGATGAATCCATTAATTTTTAACATTTCTTTTTCAATTTTTGCAAGATCTCCAGGCTTATCCTCAATTTCAGTAAGAATTTGATAAGAATCAAGAATATGGCTTAAAATATTTTTTAGATGTTCATTATAGGTAACCACAGTTAGATTAAAAATAACATCCATCTAAAGTTTAGGAAATTAGCTTGAGTTGTGTAAAAATTTCACATTTGCTTTAAATTATCAGCAAATATCTACAATTACAAATGCAAGACAATGCTTATCTAAAATGTATAAATCCAAAATGCGGTTTAGAATATCCAATATCAAGTACTAACGTACAATGTGAGAATGGGCATGTTTTAGATGTTAAATATAAAAATAAACCGTCACCTAATCTTAAAGAAACATTTTACCAAAGAAGGAATTCAAAAGGCAGTATTTTTAATGAAAGTGGGGTTTGGCGATTCCGGGAATTATTGAATTTTTGTCAAATAGATACAGAAGATAATGATGAATGTGCAAAATTTTTAGTTTCCCTAGATGGTGCAGAAGGAAGACAATCAAAGCCATACCAAATGTCAAAAGCAGCAGAATTCACAGAGATTAATAAAGAAGGATTATGGTTACAGCCTGAAGGATACAATCCTAGTGGTTCTTTCAAAGATAACGGTATGGCTACAGCTGTTACACATGCCAAACTGATTGGAGCTAAAAAAATTGTTTGTGCTTCAACAGGTAACACATCAGCTTCTGCTGGGATGTTTGCAGCAAATGAAGGAATAAAATGTGATGTGTATATTCCTGCAGGACAAATTGCACCAGGAAAACTTAGTCAAGCATATCAATTTGGAGCTCAAATTATACAAATAGAAGGAAATTTTGATGATGCATTAAAACAATCATTAGATGATGCAAAAAATCATAATGGATATACAGTAAATTCAGTTAACCCATTTAGAATTGAAGGTCAAAAAACAATTCCTTTCAGAGCACTAGAATATTTGAATTGGGAAGTTCCAGATTGGATAATTTATCCCGGAGGAGCATTGGGAAATACTTCTAGTTGTGGAAAAGCATTAATGGAATTATATGAGTGGGGTTGGATTAAAAAAATTCCAAGAATTGCAGTAATTAATTCAGAAGGAGCTAGTACATTATCAGATTTGTATAATGGAAAATTTGAAGATGAAGAATTACGATGGAATAAAGGAAATCCAAATACAGAGTTAATTTCTAGGTATTATGATCATTTAGATAAAGAAGGATTACGACCTAAAACTAAAGCAACCGCAATTCAAATTGGTAGACCTGCAAATATTTTGAAAGGTTTACGAGCATTAGAATTTACAAATGGTGTTGCAACTACTGTATCAGATTCAGAAATGTTAGATGGTATGTCAGTTGTAGGTCTTAATGGATTTGATTGTGAAATGGCGTCAGGTGCAACAGTTGCAGGAATTAAGAAACTAATGAATGAAGATTTAATTAAAAAAGATGATACAGTGGTAGGAATTCTCACAGGAAGACAAAAGGATGCAATGATTCCAGTAGATTACCATAGTAATTCTAAAAATACATTTGCAAAACCTCCCAAAAATTAGCCTCAATTTTAGGCTCAATTATTATAGAAGATTTTGATTATATGAAGAGTTTAAATCCATGAATGACTAAATTAGTGTAACCAAAAGATGGTGCAAAAAAACTAAATGAGTAATAGATACAATTCTAAGAAATTTTCAAGGATGATATCATGGTAGATTTATGGATTGAGATTACAGCCTTAGCTGTACTAATAGGATTGTCCGGATTTTTCAGCGGATTAGAAGTTGCTCTAGTAGGAATAAGAAAATCAAAAGTAATTCAATTATTTAATGAAGGAAAAAAAGGTGCTAAAGCATTACATAAATTAAAAATGAATCCGAGCTGGATGATGTCAAGTGTCAATCTTGGAAATAATTTAGTTAATGTAGGTGCATCAGCACTTGCAACAAGCGTAGCAATCAGATTATTTGGTAATGATGGATTGGGAATTGCAGTTGGAGTCATGACATTTTTAATTCTAGTATTTGGAGAAATAACTCCAAAAACATATTGTAATGCAAATTCCACAAAAGTTGCATTAAGATATGCGCCAATATTACTTGGATTTAGTTATGTATTTTATCCAATTGTAAAGTTCTTTGAAATTATTACTAGAGGAGTGGTGAAAATGACAGGAAGTAGTTACAACCCACCACCAATTACTGAAGAGGAAATTAAAGGGGTTATTGATCAAGGATTGGAAGAAAACGCATTAGAAAAAGAAGAGATGGAATTAGTTCATGGTGCCTTAAAATTTGACGATACAGTGATTCGTTCTGTAATGACTCCAAGAACAAAGATGTTTACATTAAATTCAAAGATGCTACTTTTTGAGGCACTACCACAAATTAATCAAAGTGGTCATTCAAGAATACCTATTTTTGGAGATACAAGAGACGACATTGTAGGTTTTATTCATGTTAGAGATGTTCTAAAAGAATTAGAAAAAGATAACAGAATGGTGAGTTTAGAACAAATTGCACGAAAAGCAGTATTTGCATCGCAAGAAAAAATGGTTAGTGGATTATTAAAAGAAATGAAAGGTAGGAAAACACACATGGCAATAGTGATAGATGAGCATGGTGGAGTTGAAGGTTTAGTTACACTAGAAGATTTACTTGAAGAGATTGTAGGAGAAATAGAAGATGAAACAGATTTAACCAGACAAGCAGGGTATGAAAAAATTGATCAAGATACAATAATTACAAACGGGGACATAGAAATTGACATCATAAATGAAATTTTTAAAACAAATGTTCCAGAAGGTGATGATTATGCATCATTGAGTGGATTATTACATGAAAAATTGCAAGATATTCCTCAAGAAGGAGACAAAGTAGAAATAAATGAATTAAGAATTGTAGTAGAAAAAGTTTCAAAAAATATTCCTAAAAAAATTAGAATTGAAAAAATCAAAAATTAATCTTGTTTACTAAAATATTCTTGTAGTTTTTCTTTCTTTTCTTTCATATGAAATATTGATTCAGTATGAGAAAATGCATCATCATATGATTTTCCAAATAGCATTGCTTGCATCAACATATGATTTTCAGGAATAACAATTCCAGTTTGATCATCAGAATACATAATTTGAATCGTATCACCAATAGATACAGTCATGTTAGCATGAATGTGGATCATGTTAGTATCTGTAAAATTAAATCCCAATTTTTGAGCATAATCCCGTACATCTTTGGTTCCGTTAGCAGTCCATAATGTTGCAACACCAAATTCATCAGTAAAAATATCATGTAGTTCAGAGGGTTTTGGTGCAATGTTTTTAAATCGAATATCCATGATGTGCAAATGCATTTGACGAGTTGGGACTTTTATTGCACGAACATAAAGAGGGGCATCTTTTCCAAAATACAATTTTACATCATCACCATGATGAGGTTTTTCAGTCATCTCAATTGTATCTGAAACAGTTTTTTCAATTTGGTCAAGATCAGCCCAACGTCTAACTAAAGTTACATCAAATCGGATAATATTATCACCAAATCTATCTCGAAGTGGCTCCAAAATTCTACCCATACCAGTCACATTACAGCTACCTTGCATAACATGGTATTTTCCTAATGCCTGATCATAATTTACTCGAGAATTAAAAAGTAAATCAGAAACGGCATTATCACCAATTGTTGACTCACCTCCCTGATAGATCACGGGAATATTTTTAGATTCATAAATATTTTTTTTATTTTTATAACCATTTCCACCAGGAGATGCATCAATAACTAAATCAGATTTATTTAATGCAGAATCAATAGTTCCAGAAATATTATAATTTTTAAAATTTTCTAACTTATTTTCAGGAACATACACTTCTAATCCTTTAGATAGTGCTTCAGTTACTTTATCGTCTGGAGAATACTTACCAATTCCAACAACAGTAATTTCAGGATCATCTTTTAGAAATGAAACTATTCTACTACCTATTGATCCATATCCATTAACAAAGACTTTTTTCATAATATATCTCAGATTATCTTAATTATTAACTAATTGAACAAAAGACTAAATGTACTTAGAAAAATTATAATTTGTTGATACATGCTCCTTCACTTGCTATAGGTGCAATTATTGCATCAATTACAATTACATTGGTAATTTTTGGAGTCAATAATAGTTCTAATGAAATAGAATTATCAATTGAACCTACACCAGAAATGGATCAAATAGGACCTAAAAAAATTACAATGGATACATTTCTATCAAATGGATCACCAATTTTAGGAGATCCTAATGCTCCAATAACATTAGTTGAATTTGGGGATTATCAATGTCATTATTGTAATGTATTTTTTCAATCAATTGAGAAAGACATA
>Ga0257123_1000914_pt1 | contig 19960 bp, 20 predicted proteins | sample SI106_135metaG_FD_190185 | JGI IMG/M metagenome (GOLD analysis project Ga0257123, IMG submission 190185) | Marine microbial communities from Saanich Inlet, British Columbia, Canada - SI106_135 | ecosystem: Environmental > Aquatic > Marine > Inlet | place: Canada: British Columbia | collected...
AGATCAAGGGACGCAATATTCATCTAAGGCTTATATTGATTATTGCAGTACAAATGGCATCACTCAAAGTATGAGTAGAAAGGGTAATTGTTGGGATAATGCCGTAATGGAGCGCTTCTTTAGAAGTCTTAAAGCTGAACGATTAAATCATCAAAGTTTTGCAAATCACTATGAAGTGGTGCAAAATGTAGAGAGTTATATTTACTTCTATAACTACAAAAGGATTCATTCAGCGATTGGGTATATGACACCCGCTTTTATACTCCCTTGCGGGGTGCAGAAGATGGCTGAATTGGAAAAAGTGGCTTGAAATGTGTCCAAGATTAACGGGCCACTACAGTTTGTCAGACCACTACAATACCACCTACATTAAGATTGCAGGTGGTATGGTTTATATGGCCGCTGTTATTGATTGGAACAGTAAAGCGGTGCTATCACACAGAATATCCAGCACCATGGATTCACAATTAGTGATGAGCGTGCTTAATGATTCTATAGAGAGATATCCACACCCAGATATATATTAATACCGATTAAGGTAGTCAGTACACCAGTGAGATACACACTCAAAGGCTTAAAAATCTAGGTATTATCATATCAATGGATAAAGGCAGGGCAACAGATAATATCTGCATTGAGCGCTTCTGGCGAAGCGCCAAAGTTGAGAGAGTTTATTTAAATGAATACCAATCCGTCAGTGAGCTAGTCACCGATGTAGATGATTATATTGAGTTTTATAACCATAGAAAATTTTATGAAACACTAGACTATAAAAATCCTATGAATGTGTGCCAAGAAAGTATAAAATTGAACCAAGAAAAGTAGAGGATCACTGAGATGTTTTATATAAGTAATTTTAAAAAGTTGTCAGGGTTTTTGGGGTGGTAAAATACTGTAATAACGCTACCCTATAAAGGATTATCAAGGGCAAGACAGACTGATAGTGTTGTTCATTTAGATGGATGGCGAGGGTATAATGGCTTAGTGGATTTTGGCTATAAGAAGCATTTTAGAGTGCATCATAGTAAGAATGAATTTGCCAGAGGCAATTCACATATTAATGGTATCGAATCATTTTGGGATTATGCTAAAAATAGATTGGTAAAATTTAAAGGAATGGATAAAAAGATGTTTAATTTACACTTAAAAGAATGCGAATTTAGATTTAACAATAGTAAGAAAATCTTTACAAAGTTTTGCCTAGAATCTTTAGAAAAGAGTCGCTTAAGTTGTCTTAACTCTTAAAAAATATGTGCGGTTTTGTTGGTGTCTTATTAAAAAGTAAAAATAACGATATTGAAGATAATATACGTCATATGACTAATACACTAGAACATCGCGGCCCGGATGATGTTGGTGTGTGGTCTAATCCCGCTTCCAATGTTTTTATTGGGCATAGGCGCTTATCTGTTATAGACACTTCAGAATCGGGTCATCAGCCCATGGAGTCACATTGTGGTAGGTATGTTATTGCCTTTAATGGTGAAATTTATAATAATTTAGATTTGAAAGGTATGTTATATGGCTCTTGCAGTTTTGCAGATAAAAAAACTAACTTCATTAAATGGCATGGGCACTCAGACACAGAAATTCTTCTAGAATGTATTGCAGTATGGGGTGTCGCAAATACTGTGAAAAAAGCAGTAGGCATGTTTTCTTTTGCGTTATGGGATTCTCTCAAGTGCGAACTAATATTGGTACGTGACCGGTTTGGGGAAAAACCAATGTATTACGGATGGTCTTCTGGGTCTTTTCTGTTTGGGTCTGAATTAAAGGCTATAAAGTCTTTTACTGGATTTAATAATTCAATAAACCGTGATGCGCTTTCCTTATATTTTCAGTATTGCGTAGTCCCATCTCCGCATTCTATTTATAACGATATATTTAAATTAGAACCTGGCAATATTCTTACTTTTAAATTGTGTGATTTAAAGGATAAGAAAGTGAATATTGAGGTGTATTGGAGTATTTCTGATATTGCAAAGGCCGGAGTTAACAATACAATTAATAATGAACGTGAATCAATTATTAAGGTGGATTCGGCATTAAGAAAATCTGTATTAGAGCAGTCTATTTCAGATGTTCCATTAGGCGCATTTCTATCTGGAGGAATTGACTCTTCTTTAATAGTTTCACTTATGCAGTCTCAGTCAATGCAGAAGATACAAACATTTACTGTAGGGTTTGATGAGGAAGAGTTTGATGAATCACGCTATGCATCAAAAATTTCAGAATACCTAGGGACGTGTCATAATGAGATAAGAGTAACAGCAAATGATGCCCTTTCAGTCGTCCCCAAAATTCCTGCATTGTATGATGAACCATTTTCTGATAGCTCTCAAATACCAACTTATTTGATATGTAAAGCTGCACGTCAAAAGGTTACGGTGGCTTTATCTGGCGATGCTGGAGATGAATTATTTGGAGGATATAATCGATATTTTTGGGGTGAACGGATATGGAGTAAGATTGACTGGATACCATTATCTCTCAGGAGGTCAATAGGTTTGGCTGCTCAAAATATATCTGTTGAATCTTGGGATTCGATCAACAATTTATTCCCTAAAAAATATTCTGTTACAAGATTTGGAAGTAAGGTGCATAAAATGGCATATAGAATGGAAACAGTTGAAAGTATAGATGATCTTTACCGTAGTCTTGTTAGTGAATGGGGAAGGGATTCTGGCCTTGTTCTTGGGGCTAAAGATATACTTACAAAGATTGACAATACTGCAATTTTAGATGGTATTCATGATTCTGAACATAGAATGATGTTGATGGATAGTTTGACATATTTACCTGATGATATATTGACAAAAGTTGATAGGGCTTCTATGGGTGTTAGTCTGGAAACGCGCAGCCCATTCCTTAGTCATCATGTGGCTGAGTTGGCCTGGAGTCTTCCGCTTGAAATGAAGATTAGAGATGGAAAAGGAAAGTGGATATTGAGAAAAGTACTTAATCAATACATACCAAATGAATTGATTGATCGACCTAAATCTGGATTTGGAATACCTATAGGTGAATGGCTGCGTCAGCCGTTACGAGAATGGGCTGAGTCATTAATTAATCCATCCCGATTAGACAATGAAGGATATTTAAAATCAGATATTGTTCATCAAATATGGCAAGAGCATTTAAGCGGAAAATATGATTGGAGTGCTAGGTTATGGAGTATTTTGATGTTTCAGTCTTGGCTAGAATCACAATGATGGATTTTTATAAATATTATTATTTCTCTTTAACATAATAAAAGGTGTATTTTTTTGAATAAGATATTAACAATTTGTATTCCAACTTATAATAGAAAAAAAAGTGTGAATCTTTTATTGGATGAGATAGACTCTTCCAATCTAATAAGCTATGTAAAAGTAATAGTTGCTGATGACGGGTCAGATGATGGCACTTTTTCAAGTTTATCATTAAAAAAATACAATCAAGACATAATGATTGTAAGACACGAAAGTAATATTGGTATCGCACACGGATATTTAAAATTTATTGAATGGTGTGAGACTGATTATTTAATGTTAATGGCTGATGATGATGCCTTAAATAATGATGGAATTATAAAGTTGATTTCATTTCTTAGAAATATTGGACCAGATCTTGTTTCTACTGCATGGGGAAAGCTCAATAGTGATAATGAGTGGGTAGATATATCAAGGTATAAAAAAGGCAACCCTGTAATAAAACTAAAGGATATTAGAGGGGCGACAAACCACAGTCCAGGAATAGTTTTTAACACTTCGGTGGCATTGCATCATGCAGATGTAATAAAAGAGAGACTGAAAAATAAGTGCTATGCAACAACTATATATCCTATAGTGGTTTTAAGTTTACTAGTTGCATTTTCAAATAATAGTTGCCGTTGGTTTGACAATGTGGTTGGAGGTTACAGGCTTTCTGGCGCATTGCCATCAAATTTAGTCGACAAAGATGGAAATACATGGGGCAGTTTTACTGGAAGATGGAAAGAGCAGAAATCATTTGAAGATGTGTACGAATATATTCACAGCACTATTATTGGCAATAAAAATGAACAATCTATGCTGCAGTTATTAGAAAGGCATAAATTGCAATTTTATTATAGAATTGAAAGCGCTCTTCAAGATAATAATGCTGATTTATTACAATATTTTTTGATGACGGCATCAGTAAGGACTTTGAAAGCCCCAGTAATTTCTATTAAAATGATTGTTAAGTATCTTATAAAAAGACTTAAATTTATATGGTATATGAGATAATAATTTAGTAGACAGTGGACTTTGATTGTAAGAAATACATTACAGTTTTGTCATAATAAAAATACCTTTTTTCTTGTGCTGTAGTAAATAGGCTTTATTTTTTAGAAAATATTGCTTTAAATTAGTTAATGCTGAATTGTTTCCTGTTATTTTTTTTGATATATTCTATAATAAAAATTTATGCTAAATAATTCTTCAATACTAGTTACTGGTGGCACAGGTTCTTTCGGTAATACGTTTATTCCAATGACTTTAGATAAATACAATCCTAAACAGATTATTATTTATTCTAGAGATGAAATGAAACAATGGGAAATGGCACAAAAATTTGAAGGGGACTCCAGGGTTAATTTTGTAATTGGAGATGTGCGTGATCAAGATCATCTGTCACGTACGTTAAATGGTATTGATTATGTTGTGCATGCTGCTGCAACAAAAATTGTCCCAATAGCGGAGTACAATCCGTTTGAGTGCGTTAAAACCAATATTAACGGCGCTACTAATTTAATTGATGCTTGTATTGATCGTGGAGTTAAAGGCGTTATATCCTTGTCAACAGATAAGGCTAGTAATCCAATCAACCTTTATGGTGCAACAAAACTTGCATCAGATAAACTTTTTGTTGCTGGCAATGCTTATGCTGGTTCACACGATACAAAATTCTCGGTCGTGCGTTATGGCAATGTTATGGGCTCTAGAGGGTCAGTAATTCCATTTTTTATAAAGCTGAAAGAAACTGGTGAATTGCCAATTACCGACCCAGACATGACTCGTTTTATGATTAGCCTAGAAGATGCAGTTAAATTAGTATGGCATGCTTTTGATGATATGCAAGGTGGTGAAATATATGTGAAGAAAATACCTTCTATGACAATCATTGATATTGCCAAGGCTGTTAGTAATGATGCGGCACATAAAATTATCGGCATTAGGCCTGGGGAAAAAATCCATGAGCAGATGATTGGTTTAGAAGATGCGCCTCATACCTACGAGTACAGAGACTATTATAAAATTTTACCTGCAATTTACAATTGGTCTTCAGATCCGAGTCGAAATAAAAATGGTATTAAGGTTAGTGAGGGTTTTATCTATTCATCAGACAACAATCCTGAATGGATGTCTGTTAAAGACTTAAAAGCATGGATCGATAGTAATAGTGAAAAGATTGGGAGAATTTAATTAATGAAACAGAAGGTGCTTATTACTGGTGGCTCTGGATTATTAGCCACTAATTGGGCGCTTTCAATTCGGGATAATTATTTAGTTACATTAATTCTTCATAATAGAAATATTTCTATATCAGGGGTTGTTTCAGAATTTGCTTTATTAGGCTCAAAAGAAGATTGTTATTTAGTTCTTTCTAAGTACAAACCTGATATTGTTATTAATACTGCAGGGTTGACCGATATTGATCAATGTGAAAAAAATATTAACCTTGCCAATAAAGTTAATATTGAATTAGCTCAGAATATTGCTATTGCCTGTAATGAGTTAAATATAAAACTTGTACATATATCAACAGATCACTTATTCTCTGGTGAGAATGGAATGACATCAGAAGATAATGATATTAATCCAGTTAATAATTATGCAATTACTAAAGCTCAAGGCGAGCTTAAAGTGCAAGAAAGTTGTAAAGATGCATTAATTATTCGTACTAATTTTTTTGGTTGTGGTCCTAGATATCGCCAATCATTCAGTGATTTTATTTTGAATAATTTAAAAAAGAATAAGACAATTGAACTGTTTCAGGATATATTTTTTACACCAATATTAATTAATGATTTATCCGACAAGGTGCACCAGCTAATTAATATAAATTCTATAGGTATCTTCAATGTTGTTGGTGATGAACGTTTGTCTAAATATGAGTTTGGTATAAGAGTTGCAAGATGCTTTAAATTAGATACAGATCTTATTAGTGCAATAAATACTAAGGATAGGCGTCAACTCACAAAACGACCAAAAGACATGAGTTTGTCCAATAGGAAGCTTTGTAGGGTGCTCCAGTGTAAGTTACCTACTCTTGATGCACAACTACAAATGCTTAAACACCAAGAAAGAGAAAAAACTATGGAACAGGTGGTCTTAAGTATTATTCCTTATGGAAGACATTATATTGATGATGATGATGTTCAGGCTGTATCGAATGTACTGAAGTATGGAGCACTTACACAAGGACCAAAGGTTGTTGAATTTGAAAATAAGGTGGCTAATTATGTAGGTGCACAATATGCAGTTGCTGTTTCCAACGGTACAGCTGCATTACACTTAGCTTGTATAGCATTAGGATTGAGTAATGGAGATGAGGTTATTACCTCTCCAAATACTTTTATTGCAACTAGTAACGCTATTTTGTATGTTGGTGCTAAGCCAGTATTTATTGATATTAATAGTCAAACTTTAAATATCAATATTGAAGCGATAGAGAAAGTAATTGCCAATTCGAAAAATATAAAAGCTATTTTCCCTGTTCATTTTTCAGGACTTCCTTGCGATATGGAAAAAATTAAATTATTGGGGGATAAGTATAATTTAGCAATTGTTGAGGATGCTGCACATGCATTTGGCTCTATTTATAACAACAGTAGTAAGGTTGGAAATTGCAAGTATTCTGATATGACAATTTTTTCATTTCATCCAGTCAAGGGGGTTTCAGCTGGAGAAGGTGGAATAATTACTACTAATGATAGAGGCTTATACCGAAAGCTATTCGCTCTAAGAAGCCATGGCATAATTAAAGGTAATTTTGAATTTCCGGGCATTAGTTTGCTAGATGATTCTTTAGTGAATAAGCAAGACGCTATAGAAAATGGTGAATTAAAACGTTGGTACTATGAAATGCAGTATTTAGGATATAACTATCGTATTACAGATATTCAAAGCGCACTAGCCATTTCACAAATGAATAAAATTAATCTATTTTTAGATAGAAGAAGAGAAATTTCTAAGCGTTACGATGAGGCGTTTAAATTACACGCTAATATTAGATCTTTACAAGTACATGGTAGAAATCAGAGTTCGAATCATATTTATATTGTCAGTATTGATTTTAAAAAAATAGGTTTATCTAGACATCAATTTATGAAAAATCTCGCACATCAAGGCGTTGGATCGCAGGTGCATTATATTCCAGTAATTAGGCAGCCGTACTACCAAAATCTAGGTTACAAATATGATGATTTTCCCTTGGTGGAAAAATATTATCAAACTGCACTATCTATTCCTTTATATTATGGATTATCTGACACAGATCAAGAATTTGTTATCTCTTCAATAAAAAGCTTGTTACAATGAAATTAGCACTTGGAACAGTTCAATTTGGTTTATATTATGGCGTGACCAATCCAAATAGACAAGTAACAATAGATGAAGTTAGAAATATTTTAACTTTGGCTAAAAATAATAAGATTGATACATTGGATACCGCATCAGGCTATGGAAATAGCGAGCAAGTTCTGGGTAAGATTGGCGTTAATGATTACCAAATTATTACCAAAACTATCCCTTTTAAAAATGACGTTAATAAAATAATAGATGGCTTTTACAAATCCCTAGAAGATCTTAATAGAAATCAAGTAGAAGGTGTTCTTATACACAATATTAATGATATAGAAAATAAACGGTTTGATGTCTTATTTAACAAGTTGAACAGATTGAAAAATAAAGGCTTAATTAAAAAGATTGGTTTCTCTACTTATACACCAGAACATGTTGATTTTTTATTAGGTAATTTTGAGTTCGATTTAATTCAACTCCCACTTAATGTTTTCGATGCACGTCTTATTGAAGGCGGTCAGTTGCAAGCCCTGAAAAAGAAGGGTATAGAAGTTCATGCTAGGAGTATTTTTTTACAAGGTGTGTTATTGAATTTTGATAATCTTCCAGGTTATTTTTTGAGCTGGAAAAAGCAATTTAATGAATATCAGGTAATGGTTAAAGAAAGCGGAATGTCTTTATTAGAATACGCACTTAACTTTGTATTAAATATTCCAGAAATAGACAAAATATTAGTAGGTGTTAATAGTGAGCAGCAGTTGAAAGAAATCGTTCAAGCAGTAAAAGACCCGAAGAGTTTAGGTGCTTACCCTGTTGATGATATAAATTTATTAAACCCAAGTTTTTGGAAAATATGATCTTGGCAATATTACAAGCAAGACTCTCTTCATCGCGCTTACCTAATAAGGTATTAAAGTCAATTTTGGGCAAGCCAATGTTATTGCATCAGGTTGAGAGGTTGCAGCATTCAAAAAAAATTGATAAATTAGTTATTGCAACCTCAAATGATGTTTCAGATGATGCTATTGAGAAGATGTGTTTAGATAACAATATTGAAGTCTTTAGAGGAGACTTAAATAATGTGTTAGATCGGTTTTATCAGTGTGCTAAGCCTTATAGTCCTGAGAATGTTGTGCGTCTAACAGGTGATTGCCCTGTGATAGATTGGCAGGTGATTGACAATGTTATTGAATATTTCTTGTTAGAAAAATATGATTATGTCGCTACTAGTCTAGATTTCCCTGATGGACTGGATTGTGAAATTATGACTATGGATGCATTAAAAACAGCATGGGATAATTCGACCTTGCCATCAGAAAAAGAGCATGTAACTCGCTATATAAATCAAAAAAAAAGATTTAAAATTGGGAGTTTTGCAAATGATCAAAAATTATCATTTTTACGTTGGACAGTAGATGAGGCAGAAGATTTTGTTTTGGTAGAAGCGATATATCAAAATTTATATCCTAAAAATCCTAATTTTTTAACTGACGATATTCTTAAATTACTAGAGCAGAAGCCGGAACTGAGTAAAATAAACGCTCGCTTTACAAGAAACAGTGGTTTGCAAAAAACATTAAAAGAAGATGAGAAATTTTTAAACAATGTATAAGAAATCAGAGCAATTATTAGAGCAGGCATTAAAGTCTATTCCATTAGCATCGCAAACTTTTAGCAAGAGTTTGACCCAGTATCCAAAAGGCGTATCTCCATTCTTTATTAAAAAAGGAAAAGGTAGTAAAGTTTGGGATGTGGATGGTAACAAATATATTGATTTTATTAATTCTTTGGCAGCAGTAACATTGGGCTATTGTGATAAAGATGTTGATGGTGCAGTGCAAGAGCAAATGAAAAGTGGAGTAACATTTTCATTGCCACATATCTTAGAAATGGAAGTTGCTGAAAAATTAATTGATATTATTCCTTGCGCTGAAAAAGTAAGATTCGCCAAAAATGGCACAGATGCTACCAGTGCATCTATCCGTATTGCCCGTGCATATACAGGTAAAGAGTATATTGCTGTTTGCGGCTATCATGGCTGGCAAGATTGGTATATTGGCTCAACAACGAGAGATTTGGGCGTTCCTAAGGCAGTAAAAGAGCTTACACATAAGTTTGAATACAATAGCCTTGAATCATTAGAGAAAATATTTCAAGAACAAGAATTAGCCTGTGTCATTATGGAGCCAATGAATACTGAATATCCACAGGATAATTTTTTAGAGAAAGTTAAGGAGTTGACACATAAAAATAATGCACTGTTGATTTTTGATGAAACCATTACAGGCTTTCGCTATTCTTTAGGTGGAGCCCAAACATTGTTTAATGTGATTCCAGATTTAGCTACTTTTGGTAAAGGCATGGCAAATGGCTATCCACTTTCTGCTGTAGTTGGTAGCGATAAGGTGATGCAAAAAGTAGAAGATATTTTCTTTTCAGGTACTTTTGGCGGAGAAACTCTTTCATTGGCTGCTGCAAATACAGTAATTGACAAATATAAAAATCAAAATGTGGCAACATATTTAGATGAATTAGGACAATATTTATTAGTTAAGTTGAACAAACTAATTGAAAATAAAGACTTACAAAGTATTTTTTACACATCAGGGCATCCGGCCTGGAGTTTTTTGCATATCAAAGAGCAGCGGAAATACAATAGTTTTGAGATAAAAACTTTTTTCTTGCAAGAGATGTTTAAGCGCAGAATTTTGACTTTAGGTTCGCATAATATAAGCTTTTCACATACAAAAGAGGATATAAATCAATTAATGAAGGTTTATGCAGAAGTACTGCCAATGGCTAAACAGCATATTGATAATCAAACTTTGTTAGAGAATATACAAGGTGAAATCTTAAAACCTTTGTTTAAAGTTAGATGAATATTGTTTTTAGAGTAGATTCATCAACAAAAATGGGGATAGGGCATTTAATGCGTTGCCTAGCTTTGGCTGATGAATTTAAAAGACAAAATAAAAAAACTACTTTTATTTGTAGAAATTTAACAGGTAATTCAACCAATTTGGTTAAACAAAAAGGCCACAAAGTTATTACATTGCCTATTGATATATATTTTCGATCAAATAACCTCTACTTAGATTGGCTGGGTGCAACACAAGAAGAGGATGCAGAGCAAACAATAAAAGCCATCTCTGGGAATGTAGATTTACTCATTGTTGACAACTATGCTTTAGATGGGTCTTGGCATAAGCAGCTAAGACCATGTGTCAAAAAGATAATGGTTATTGATGACTTGTCTGATAAAAATATTGATTGCGATGTGTTACTTAATCAAAACTTAAGCAGTAAAAAAGAAGATTACAAAAATAAAGCCCCTAATGATTGTCAGTTGTTATTAGGTTGTGAGTACGCACTGTTACGCCCAGAGTTTGCAAAACTTAGAAGTCAAGCTTTAGGAAAGAGAAAAAATACCAAAGAAATCAAAAATATCCTTGTTAGTATGGGCGGTAGCGATACTAAAAACCTTAATTATGATATTTTGCAAAATGTGGGCGATGGCTTTAATATTACAGTTGTTTTTAGTGCATTATCGCCACATAATAAAATGATACAAAATTATGCAGAAAATAAAAATATCAAGGTGATTATTGGTGCAAATAATATGGCAGAGTTGATGTTAGATGCTGATCTAGCTATTGGTGCAGGAGGGTCTACTTCCTGGGAGCGTTGTTGTTTAGGGTTGCCAACTTTATTGTTTGTTACTGCTGAAAATCAAACTCAAGTGGCTTTAAATTTAAAAAAATTAGGCGCTGTTAAAATTGTTAAAAATCTAAAAGAAGATTTGAAAGAAATTGTGAATAATTTTGAGTTATGGCAAAACATGTCAAATCAAGCTCAGAAAGTTTGCGATGGTTTAGGTGTTAAAAAAGTGGCTATAGTATGAAGGTATTAATAACAGGTGCGAATGGTTTTTTAGGTGCTGTATTGCGTAGTCAGTTGCAAGACACTAATCATATAGCATTTTCTACTGTAAGGAAAAAAATTAATCCAAATGATATTGAGTGCGACCTTGGCAATATAGATATTTTACTAATTGTGCTAAATAAATACCAACCGGATGTAATTATTAATTGCGCTGCTACGGTAAATTTTTTAGATGATTCAGAGCAAGAGCAATACAATATTAATGCATTGGCTCCCAGTGTTATTGCATCATGGTGCGCAGAAAATAATGCGCACTTAATTCAGGCATCAGGTTCTATTGTTAATGGTAATAGTATTGCACAATTTAGTAATGAGTCTGTAGAGTTGCCAATTAATTTTTATGGCAAAACAAAGTTGTTGGCAGATCGTGCCATTAGGCTAAGTCAATGTGACTACACTATTGTTAGGTTTGGTGGTATTTTTGGAGAAAATGGCCCTAGTCATTTGGGCATTAATAATGCTATTAATCAATCAAAAGAGGGCAATGTTCCAACCATAATTGGCAAAGGGGAGGCTATTAGGAACTATATCCATGTACAAGATGCTGCAAAGTTGCTCATTCATTGCTTGGAAAATAAAATAATAGGCACACATTATGCTGGCAGTCAACAATCAATTTCTATTGCGCAAATGATTAAAGATATTTGTTCTATTTACTTGGGCAATCAAGAGCCTAAATATAAGGATGGAGAGGAGAGTATTGACCAAATAACAAAAGTCAGTGTTGACTTTCCTGAAACTCTGCCCTTCAAGAAGGCGTTAGAGGTTTATCAATGGAAATAGCTATTCTTTCTGATATCCATGGTAATTGTTTTGCACTAAAATCTGTTTTAGATGCCGTGAAAAAGAAGGGTATTGAGACGTTGTTAATTACAGGGGATTTTGTCGGTTATTATTTCTGGCCAGTAGAAGTTTTCAATCTTTTAGAAGGCTACAACTTTATAGCAATACGGGGAAATCACGATAGAATGCTGGAAAAAGCAAAAGTAGATAAGGCATGCCGTGTAAAAATATGCCAAAAATATGGAAGCGGATTAAATATTGCACTTGAACAATTAAGTAAAGAAAGGATTGAATGGTTAATTTGTTTGCCAGACTCGCTTGAGTACGAAACCCCAGACGGGAATATTTTGCTTTGTCATGGCTCACCTTGGGATGGGGATGAATATGTTTACCCCGATTCAAATAATGAATCACTAAGCAGATATAATGGTTTTGGAGTGAGCTGGATAATTCAAGGACATACACACTATCCAATGTGTAAAAAAGTGGACAATGTTGTGATTATCAATCCTGGCTCTGTTGGGCAACCGAGAAATAAACAGCCTGGGGCGCAATGGGCAATGTTAGATACAAGTTTTAATGAAGTAGAGTTTTTCTGTGAACAATATGATATTGAACATGTAGTACAAGAGTCTAAAACTAGACATCCTGAAATTCCATATTTAGCTAACATATTACAAAGAGTGTGAAAACAATATTAATTACAGGAATAGGTGGCGATATTGCACAGAGTATTGCCACCATTATCAAAGATGAGTACACTAAAGTTCAGCTGATTGGTGTTGATGTGGATTTAAAGCATGCTGGCTCTCTTTTTGTAGATAATATTTTTCAGGTTTCTGCTGCGACGGAAAAAGATTATCTTGATAATATAAGAGGGATAATCGTAAATCACTCTGTAGATTTAGTAATTCCTACGAATGAACAGGAATTATCTGTTTTTAGTCCTTTGATTGGTGAGATGGGAGAAAATTTCTGCATTACAGCTGGAGTACAGGTAATTAATATTGGTCTTGATAAGTTTAAGACTAATAAATTTATTGCCTCTCTTGGAATCCCAGTTCCTTGGACTGTCTCGGCAGAAGAAAACAAACCTTTTGAATTTCCGTGTATATTTAAAGCTCGTTCAGGGTCAGGATCGAAAAAAATATTCAATGTTGATGACCAAGATGAGGCGAATTTTCTTGCAAGAAAATTCCCTCATTCAATATTTCAAGAGTTGTTAGTGCCAGAAAACCAAGAGATTACTTGCGCAGTATATAGAGCAAAAGATGGTAGAGTGGCGGTGTTGCAATTATTGAGAAAATTAACAGAAGGAACAACAAGCTGGGCCAAAGTGATCGATAATAAAGAAGTACTTGAAATGTGTAGAAAAATAGCTAAAGGGATAGAATTACAAGGTAGTATGAATATTCAATTAATGCTTACAGATTCTGGTCCAAGAATTTTTGAAATTAATCCTAGATTCTCTTCAACTGTTTTAATGCGTCATAAATTGGGTTTTTGTGATTTCTTATGGTCTCTTGATGAAGCGAAAGGTTTAAGTGTTGATTTTCCCAGTATAGGGATTAATCAGTGCATGGTCCGCACTCAAGGTATTGAAAGAATTGACTTCAGATAAGGTAATGAATTATTTAGTTGCAACTATCAAACAATGGAATTTAGAAGTATATGAAAAGGACACTTCTAAATTAGAAGGTAATTGGTCTTTAATAACAGATAAAGAGGATTTGACATTAGAAAATATTAAACAAATCAATCCAAAATATATATTCTTCCCTCATTGGTCTTGGAGGGTACCTAAAGAAATCACAGATAATTATGATTGTGTTTGCATTCATATGACAGATTTGCCTTATGGGCGTGGTGGAAGCCCATTGCAGAATTTAATTATAAAGGGGCATAAGGTAACAAAATTAACCGCTTTAAAGATGACACAAGAATTAGATACTGGAGATATTTATCATAAAGTTTCTTTGGATTTATCTGGTAGTGCGCAAGAGATATTTATAGATGGCGCTAATAAAACCTATGAATTGATTAAATTTATCATTGAAAATGAGCCTCAGCCTCAGCCTCAAGAGGGTGAAGTTTTTACTTTTAACAGAAGAAAGCCAAGTCAAAGTGAAATACCAAAAGATATAACTGTTGATAAATTTTATGATTATATTCGTATGCTGGACGCAGAAACTTATCCAGCAGCATATATAGATTATGGTGAATTTCGCTTATTATGTAGAAAAGCAAAGTTAAATAATGGTAAATTAACAATGGAAGTTGATGTGAAAAAAAATGAATAAAATATTAGTTGTTGTTGCGCATCCGGATGATGAGGCCTTAGGTTGTGGTGCGACTATCGCAAAACATACTAAAAATGGTGACAAAGTTCAGGTAGTTTTTATTGCTGATGGTTTCAGCTCTAGAGAAACTAAAGATGACGAAAGGAATTTACCTGCAACAGAGGTAGCGGGCGTTTTAGGTTGCAAAAACCCCATTTTCTTAAATTTTCCTGACAATCAATTGGATGTAGTATCGTTATTAAAAGTTATTAAAGAAATTGAAAAAATTATCAATGATTTACAGCCAAATATAATTTATACACATTATTTTGGTGATTTAAACATTGATCACCAGATAACTCATAAGGCAGTAATGACAGCTTGTAGACCTCAACCTAACTTTTGTGTTAAAGAAATTTATAGTTTTGAAACACTGTCAGCAACGCATTGGCAATCATTAAGTATGGGTAATGCCTTCAATCCAAATTATTTTGTTGATGTAAGTGGCTTTATGAAGCAAAAGATTAAAGCGTTACAATGTTACGATAATGAAATGCGAGATTATCCTCATGCTAGATCCTACAAGGCAGTTGAGAGCTTAGCAAAATTTAGAGGAGGTGTTATAGGTGCCCAGGATGCCGAAGCATTTGTAGTTGAAAGACTGATTAAATAAATTTATCTATGGAATATAAATGAAAATAAACGATAGAGTTATATCAAATCAAGAATTACCTTATATTATTGCTGAACTTTCAGCTAACCATAATGGTAGTATTGAACGTGCGTTTGAAAGTATATTGGCCGCTAAAGAGGCTGGCGCTGATGCAGTAAAGATTCAGACTTATACAGCTGATACAATGACAATCGATTGTAATACAGAGGATTTTCAAATCAAAGGTGGTTTGTGGGATGGTTACAATCTATATGATTTGTACAAAGAAGCGCAAACGCCTTACGAATGGCATAAACCCTTGTTTGATTATGCAAAGGAAATTGGCATAACAATTTTTAGTACATCATTTGATGAAACAGCAGTTGACTTGTTAGAAGAATTAGACACACCTGCTTATAAGATTGCTTCGTTTGAAATGACAGATTTGCCATTAGTTAAGTATGTAGCTCAAACAGGCAAGCCAATGATTGTCTCAACAGGGATGGCGAATTTAGAGGAAATTGAAGAGGTAGTGCAAGTAGTAAAGGACAATGGTTGCCAAGATTTGATATTATTGCACTGTATTAGCTCTTACCCTGCACCTGTAGAACAGTCTAATTTGAGAACAATCCCTGATTTAGCGAAGCGATTTGGTGTCTTGTCAGGGTTGTCTGATCATACAATGGGAACAGTAGTTGCCACAACGAGTGTGGCATTGGGCGCTTGTTTGATTGAAAAACATTTTACATTGAGTCGTGCTGACAAAGGTCCTGATAGTGAATTTTCATTAGAACCTGATGAGTTTAAACAGTTGTGTCACGATACTAAAATTGCATGGCAATCTTTGGGTGAGACTGGCTATGAAAGAAAAAACTCGGAAGAGGGTAGTGTAAAATTCCGCCGTTCAATTTATGCGATCAAAGATATTAAGGAGGGTAGTGACTTTACTGTGGAAAATATTAAGAGAATTAGGCCTAGTTTTGGTTTGGCACCGAAATACTTTAATCAAGTTCTTAACTCAAAGGCAAAGACTGATATCCTTAGAGGGACACCTTTATTTTTTGATTTGATTGAATGACAGACGCAATGATAGAAACAAAACAATTTTTATTAAAACCTCTTTTAGAAAGTGACATTGTAAATTTCTATTTAAAATAGATTAATTTCGAAAATAATCCATATATAGGCTATACCTATTGGTTTGGTAGGCTCTTATGTTGTAGATCTAGAAGGTGATAATGCTATTTTATCTCTTGGTATCTCCATACGCAAGACCAGTAAGAATATGGGTCAAGAAAACTTAATCATGTATAAAAACCTGCTAAAGTACCGTCATGAAAGTAAAAAACAAGTATGTGATTCGTTCATGTATTTCAGGGGCTAAATTTAGACAAATAATTTTGTTGTTTTCTGAAGATTTGAGTGCAACTCAAATTTCTCATTTAACAGAATTAAGTAGACAAACAATTAACAAGTATTTAATGGTTATTAGGTTTGCGGATCTTAGAGTTATCTGCACTCCACTGGTTGGTCAGATTGGAGTTGATGGAATTGAATTATTCTGGGGTTATACTAAAAATAGATTGGTAAAGTTTAAAGGAATGAATAAAAGTATGTTTAATTTACACTTAAAAGAATGCGAATTTAGATTTAACAATAGCAAGCAAAATCTTTAGAAAAGAGTTGCTTAAGTTGTCTTGACCCTTTTTTATATCATGTATATTAGAAATCACACGAATAAAATAGTCTATATTGTCACGAATGAAAGATATTGAAATTACAACTAATGGTTTTATACTGAGATCATTGACAGCTAGTGATGCAACTGAACGTTATTTAAATTGGTTTTCAGATTATAGAATTATGAAGTATATTATTTATGCTCACAATGATAATAGCTTAAAAAGTATTGAAGATTATATATTGGAAAAATCTTACAAACAGGATGCCTTGTTGCTTGGAATTTTTGAAAAATATAGTATGGTGCATATAGGGAATATCAAGTATGAGCCAATTAATTTTAGAGAGGGGCATGCCTTAATGGGAATTATGATAGGTGATAATACATGGCGAAATAAGGGTGTGGCAAATGAGGTTATTAAATCTAGTGGATTTTGGTTAAAAAACCATTATAAAATTAACAGGATTATATTAGGCGTAGATGAGGATAATATTCCAGCAATAGCAGTATATAAAAAAATTGGATTTATTAAAGAGAAGGTGAAATCTATTTTGGTAGATTCAGATGATGCAGTATCTATGGTTTGGAGTATTGTATAAACATGTTGTTTACTGGTTTAACGAACAAGAAGAGAAGAAAAAAAATTAGGGGGATTATAAGGGGTTATAGAATATTAAAAAAAGATAAGCGATTAAATTTAATTGAAGAATTAAAGTCTAAAATGTCGAAATGTACATTCTCTGATAATCAAAAACATTATTCAGTAGCTGTATTTGGCGCTGCACATGCAAGTGCAGAGCTAGTGGTAAAACAGTATATGTACTCAAAATTCCTTCTTAATAATAAATTTAATAAAGCCGTTCTTTACTCAATCGGAACCAAAAGTCATATTGTGTATCCGTTGCCAAAACAGTGGATAGATTTACTAAGTGAGTCGGGAATATTAATTAGAAAAAAATATTGCATGACCTACTGGTCTTTAATAGTTACTATTTATTGGTTTTATGGGGTTTTTAAAGGGGTAAAGTATCTTGTAAGTTCTGCATTATGTTTGCCATATATTAAAAATAAAAAATTAATTCCATATGTCTATTTTAGTGACTTACCGTCAAACGCTGTTCCAAAAGAAAATAATGATGTGCACACACATAATATAATAAATTGGTATATTTTGTGGTCTAAAAAAAAGGGTAAAAGGTATAGGCTCATTATGCATGATGCCCCCGGTATCAACAGTAATGTAATTCTTGATAAGGTTTTGATCTCCCAATCTCCACTATTTGATAATGTATATTTGCGATTGCACACATATTTTATATATTTTGGTTGGATTTTTAGATTAATTGCATTGTCAGTTATTGATGTTGCATTATTTAGATGGTGGAATCTCCTTCTCTTCAGTCAAGCTGTAGATGCAAGGAAGATTAAATACGCTTCTATTAATTGCATTCCATTAGACTCTCTTTTTAATAATCAAGGTCACTTGTACAGGCCATTGTGGACATATGAGGCGGAGAACAGAGGCGCTCGTATTTTATTTTATTTTTATTCTTGCAATAATGAAGTCTTTAAGACAAGTTCTGGCTATAGTGAGATACCCAATGGGTGGGATTTAACTAATTGGCCATTATATTTAGTGTGGGATGAATATAATAATAATTTTGTCAAAAGAATAATAGGATCCAACTCTAACACTGAAATAGTCGGACCAATATGGTTCTCTGGGTTAAATAAAAAAATACCTAATCCACAAGGAAAAATTATTTCTGTATTTGACGTAGTTCCACGTCGATCTTCTTTATATGCTGAATTTCTAATGGGGACTGATTATTACATTCCAGAAATTGTAAATCAATTTTTTGAGGATATTTGCGATGTTTTAGGCGAGAAAGCATTTATTTTTTATAAAAAAAAACGTAGTATTGGTAAAAATGAACATAGGAAATATACTAATTCAATATTTAGATTACAAAAAAAATATCCAAATAAATTTGTATCTGTTGATCCAGATATCGCTGCATTAGAGTTGATTAAAAAATCTTATGCTGTAATATCGTTGCCATTTACATCTACAGCAATTATTGCAAAGGAATATGGTAAGACATCAATATATTATGATCCATCCGGCATAATAAAAAAAGAAGATAGGGCTGCCCATGGCATTGTAATATTAACAGGAAAAAAAGAGCTTACAGATTGGATAAAAAAGATAAATTTGTAGCAATTTAAGTCATCTTGATCCTTTGCTTTTCAAATAAATCATAATGATTTTTATGGACTGTAGACCAAGCTTTATATGGCCGGTGTTAGCTTGTTAAAATTTAAAGGGCTATCCTAGATAACTAACATTATGTTAGTTATCTAGATGAGAAAAAGTCGTTTAAGTTGATACAAACAAATAAGGTTGATTGAGTTATTTATAGCATGATCTACTATTCGTACTGCCGCTCACTTAGTGGGTGTAAATAAGTCAACAGCAAGTTATTATTTTCTACGCCTGAGAGTGTTAATATACCCACATTCTGAAGCACTAGAAATGTTTGATGGCGAGGTAGAAGTGGATGAATCGTATTTTGGTGGCAGAAGAAAAGGTAAACGTGGTAGAGGCGTTGCAGGAAAAGCACCTGTATTTGGCTTATTAAAGTGCAATGGAAGGGTTCATACGGTGATCATTCCTAGCACTAAAACCGATACTCTTTTACCCATTATCAGACAAAAGGAAAAACCTGACAGTATTGTTTATACGGACACATTTAGAAGTTACAATGCACTAGATGTATCGGATTTTAAACACTATAGAACTAATCATTCTAAGTTATTTGCCAATAGGTATAATCACATCAACAGTATAGAAAATTTTTGGAATCAAGCCACTACAGACATATGAGAAAATTTAACAGTATGCTAAGACAACACCTTAATTTGTTTTTTGAAAGAATGTGAATGGATATTTAATATTGGCACACCAAGTAGATTACTAGTTGTTTAGTCCCACAATCTTATGGTGTATCATTACCCCAACTACAGGAGACTAACTTATGGGAAGTATATTACACGCTAATGCCAAGACTACGCCAAGAATTCGACAAGAAATACA
>Ga0257123_1000917_pt1 | contig 19932 bp, 12 predicted proteins | sample SI106_135metaG_FD_190185 | JGI IMG/M metagenome (GOLD analysis project Ga0257123, IMG submission 190185) | Marine microbial communities from Saanich Inlet, British Columbia, Canada - SI106_135 | ecosystem: Environmental > Aquatic > Marine > Inlet | place: Canada: British Columbia | collected...
CAAAGAAACCTAAATATAAAACAATTAAACATAATTCTATATTAATAAAAAATCGTATATATAATGCATTGTATATCTGTGGTAAATATACATTATATTATTATTTTATATGTATGTTGCTAAGTACACTATTATATACTTTGATAGGAATACACTTCAACATCCAAATGGCGATAATATTTTGTATAACTGGTGGTGTTTTAGGGTTATGTTTTGGTATTATTACTAGTATTATATTTTTTAAAATTATGAAAGTGAGGCGTAGATCATCAATATATAATATCGTATAGAAAATTGCTTAAAAATAAATAATTTTAATAAATGGGATTTATAAAAATTAATATAGGAGGTAAAATTTTTAATACTAATAAAACAATATTTGATAATATACCATATTTAAATAATCAATCATATCCAATTGATAGATCACCTGAATATTTCGATTTGATATTACATTATGTAAGAACAAAAAAAATTCACCATTCATACAAAAAATATATGAATACGATAATATGTAAAAATGAAAAGCATTTAATAGACTATGATATAATTTATGATAGCAGAGAAATATGTACAAAACCAGAGAAAATTATAGATATTATAGACGAGATTATTTTTTATTCCATAAAAAATATAAAACAACTTTTTTATCCAAGAATATTTATTGTAAATGTAATGTTAGCATATCCTAAATGTTATTATTATGATTCATATTTAGGACGTATGATAAAATACGAGATATCACACTATGATGATACATCTAAATATTTAGATAAACATGAAGAATATATAAAAAAATACAAATTATATAATGATAAATATTGTAAGACAGATGATATACAATATGATATATCTTCTGATGATAAACACATAGTAACAAGTATAGTCCTTGAATTAAATTTATTACAAACACAAATAATGTATAAAATTGGTGATATTTTACAAAAACAATATCCATTATATAATTACACTAATATCGATAATGATATAATAATGAAGTTAGAATAGTTTATGTTTTTTACGATATATAATACCTTTACGATAGTAAATATATCATAAAAATGTTTAAAAAAAGTTTATATATTAAAAAATGGTTAACTATAATTTAAATTTAGATTCATACACTACTCAATTCATAAATAATAATACAGAATACTTTAAAAAACATAAAACTACGAAAAATATAAGTTCTACAGTAGCAATAGGTAAAATGCCTAGAGATAAAATGATTTACTATTTAGAATGTTGTAGTCATGTATTAAAAAATGCTGACGCAGATATAAATATAAAAGAAATAACTAAATCCTCAAATAATGTATTAGCTGGTTCGATGTTATCATTATTTAATATTGATACAATGGTTAATTTAGGATTGTTCGTAAGAAACGATAAATTAAACTGTAAAAATAAATTGGTACAAAATACATATCCAAGTCTTATACGTGATATTAATATCAATAATAGAATTAATTATATAACATCACGTTGGTATAAAGATAATTATTTAATTCCTTTACAAACGATGTTAAAAATATCTAAAAATATACCACAATATAATCAAGAAACAATGTTTAGAAAAATGAATATTATAGGTCATGGTACGTTTAAAACTCCTTTACCTACAAATCCTTATATCAATTCTTATGTTGAACCATCTACACCAATTATCAATACTACCACCACCACTACTAATTATAGTAAGTCTTCAACAACAAAAAATAGTAATATGTGTGTTATATGCGATTCAAATGATATAACAATGATTGCTCTACCATGTAAACATTTTAATTATTGCAATAAATGCAGTAAAAACACGGACACTTGTGTGATATGTTATAAACATATTGATAAATGGTATGAAACAAATATATAGTTTTTTATATAATTATCAAAGTTATAATTATATAAAAATTTTTAATTTGCAATTAATACAATTGACATTGTTGCTCTCATCCCGGTATTATTTGATGATACTCTGGTACATTGTATTTTAATATCCGATTTAGATAATAGACATATTGGCGTAACTAAATTTTCGAAAAAAAATGATGTGTCGTACACAGTTGTCAATGTTTTTGTTTGAAATACTTCCCCTTCTGGTCTTACTAAAATACTCAGATCTCCGTCACGAGAACTCCCAGTCCCGGTTATGGAAGCTGTCCACCCTACTAAACACCCTGTAAAACCATTTGGAATTGTATATGCACATATTAAGGTTTGGTTTGTGGTTACAGGCATTACAGCAAATACATTTGCAGATGCGCCATTTTCATAAATAGTTATTTCACCTACATTATGTCCTGATGATCCTGCAGTTTTAACTATTACTCTAAATGCACGTAAAAAGGATCCAGATGAAGTAACTGCGGATGTTCCATTCATGGTTATAGTTTCTTCTATCCTGTCATAATTTGCATCTAATCCTTGGACTAACACAGTTAATGCCCCGATTCCCCCGCCATCATCATCAGTACTATCACTGATTACATCAATCGTTGTTGCGACAGAGGTATTTTGTCCTGTATAATCGCCACCCCCACCCCAAATTGTTTCTGGAGTTGAGGCGGTATCAATATCTGTATTATGTCCAAATTTATGAATCGCTAAATTTGCTAAAGATTCTTCAATGAAAAATGATGCTGTTTTGGAATTATCGCATATAGTAAATGTCATGTTATTTATAAAATATAAAAAGTTTATATTTTATAATTATTGTTTAAAATATTTCTTCCCAATTTATTGCAGCAAATGTCGTACTTGATCCAGAGGTTGCTATCGCTGCAACTGTATATATATCTGTGTCTCCGACTGCAGCAACTATATTAGATGCTATAACACCTAGCCCACCAGGTATAAAACTAAATTGATTAACATCATCAGCAACAAATTGTGCTTGTATAAGTGTAGAGTTTGCCATATTTACAGCAGTTGATGATATATCATATTCAACTGCACTTTCTTTACTTACACTACTTGCACTAACAAAATTCGCACCTGTTAGCAATGATTGCGAATACTCTGCCTTTGTTTCATAAATTCGTATTCCCATATCTGTATTAGTAGCAGCCATAGTACTGATATTTTTTATAATGATATTAGTTCTAGCATTTACAAATGAATCCCCCTTTAATCGAATAGATATTAATGGTACTAATGTAGATGACACAGATATACCTGTTGTTCTTACCGCTGAAAAACGCGTTCCTTCTGGATTAAACCCTCCGTCGCTTTGTACTGATGAACATATTTGTTCCAACGTACCTGCACCTCCCCCTGTACCAGAAACTATTTGATATCTTATTGGTAAATTTGCGGAAGTCATATACGTTGTATCCCTAATATTACTATTTTTAAATATATGTGCAATATATATTATGCCTCCCACGACAAAACCACATCTAACAGCGCCAACACCTAACCATTCGATGTCAAAGAAAAATATAAGTGATTTTGTAGCATCAATACTAATTCCACTTGACCCTGTACCATCCATTTTATCTCCATTCCATGCATTCTGTGCGATATCTAAGTTAAATGCAGTACCTTTTGTCCCTCCCAATGCACCAGTCTTACTCCTCAGCACAAAGTTCAAAGTTCCAGTTCCTGCTCCATCCCCAACATACTTCGCGAAAACGCCATTTTCATCATCAAAATATCCAATCATTGAAGTGCAGTTACTCGCATTTGTACCACCATCTAAAACACCAGTGCATAATATATTTAGAGATTTACCTGGTTGATAAATACAATACTGTCTATTCTGTCTAATAACTTCATCTCCGCTAGTAGCAACACTCAATAAAATAGAACTTGTATCAGAATCATAGACAGATGTAGCTGACCCAGTTAGTGTTTCTTGTTCTCTATCCGGATTTTTACCCCTTGTATGTGAAGAATCGGCTATAGTAAATGCGTTAGATACTTTCTGTTTTCCAAATCCATCAACAGCAGTTGCATCAAATGTTACAGGTTGACATATTGTATAAGTCATCTTTATAAAACATAAAATTTTTATTTTATAAATTTCATGTTTTTTTTTATTTGTCATCTTTAGGTCGTTTATTGATATTTTGACATGTTGAAATGTATATATTGCTGTCTGTGAATATAATACTAGTATTATGATTGGTTAGGAATATACGATAACATATCCGATTTTTAAAAATTAATATGTATTCAATTTAGTTGCACTTGGGTCAATTATATCTGTCCATTGCAATCGCCAAAAATCGGGAATTACTCTTTCACGACCTTTATAATATTTGTCAAATATATGTCGATATAGCAATTCCTCTTTTGTTCTGGGGGGACAATGTTCATATTTTGCATTATTTAAATCGTTATCAGTATACATAGTTTCTGCATATTGTTTTATACTATCAACCGAATTACCCTTTTTTGATGATACTGAATCCGAAAAAGCTTCCTTTCTTCTTAAATATATACATTTAGGTAATATATCCATAAAAGACTTTCTCAAAATTCTCTTTTCTATTATAAATTCAGATGTTTTTTTTTCGCTTGCAGGTATTGTTAAAGCTAGTTTAACAACTTGTTTAGATAAAAATGGTACTCGAACTTCCAATCCATTACCAGAAACCGTTCTATCCGTTCTTAATAAATCATAAAATACTAATTCATTCACTAATCGTGCTGAGTCTTTACCCAATTTCTGATCCGAAGGTGCATTTCTTGAATATAAATACCCATTAAATAATTCATCCGCGCCCTCCCCTGAAAATAACACATTAACATCAAATTTATTTTTAATCCATTTTGCAAGAATATTTTGGGGAATCGAGGCTCTTACTGTTGTCGTATCAAAACTTTCAATTTTATAAATAGTATCCTCTATATTCTTAATGATATCATCAGTAGTAATATTTAATATATAATGTGATATATTTCTATTGAATTTAGTATTGAGAAATTGTATTAATTTTTTTGCATTTATAATATCATCTGTATTACCTATACCTACACTAAATACATTTAAATTTGGTATATATTTTGATAATAATGATACAATTATCGAGCTATCTAACCCTCCTGATAAAAATGCTCCAATCTTTTTCTCTGATGATTGTAACATATTTGCAACTGTAAATTCCAATGCTCGTCTTATCGCGTCATAATAATTTAATCTATTTTTTGGCGAATAAAAATATTTATCCTTATAATATTTAAAATATATCTTATCTAATCCCTTATATGTTCCAGGATATATGATATCGATATTTTTATATTCATTCGGAATAGCTTTCATTTCAGATGATATACATATACCTTCTAATCTATTATTTTTTGCGCCTATAAATAGTGGTCTCACTCCTACATGATCCCTACATATTATTAATTTTTTATATTTATCAATTATATCACCTTTTTGTATATCTACACATTTTTCTACACACATTATAAATGCAAATTCTCCATCTAATTTATTTATAAGTACTGATAAATTATTTTCTTTTTTCATACATAATATTATATAAAGTGATATTAATATCTCACAATCACTACAATTATCAGTGACTTGTAATTGATATGTTTTTATTAAATGATTATAATTATATATTTCTCCATTACATATAAGAGAAAATTTATATTGTTCATTATTAATAGTATGATATTGTATAAAAGGTTGCATTCCAAATTCATCATCACCAACTATACATAATCGATGAAATCCAAATAATACATTTTTTGATATAGATATCAATTGTGATGATTTATCGGGACCTCTAAATGATAATTTGTTATAATATGGATATATATCATTTTTATCTTGTATTTGATCTAATATAGCAAATATACCACACATTTGCTATATTTTTATATTTTATTTTAAATTCAATTTTTATCATTTTAATGATAATTGATATAAAAATTTATTAATTATGTTTTTGATATCATCGATAATATTTATCAATTCATCATTATGCGATAATGTGATAAATTGCAATATATTATTGAAATGTTCGATATATAATTTTATATGTTGTATTATATTTATATTATTTTGTATACTAAATTTCATATTTTTATCGAAATATATTCTCGTATTATATTTTCCTTGGTATATTTCTACTAAATCATCCAGTTTTTTATCCAATTTACTTATAAATAAGTCAGTTGCTATATGTATAGCATAGTTTTTTGTTTGCCAATGTACGAATTGTATTTGTATTCTTAATTTCATTAACCCAAATATATATTTGTTAATATAACGCGAAATATTCAAATTATCACCTGTATTCATATTTTTATATTAATAAAAAAAAATTTTATTAATATATCAATTATTTGTAAGTAGACAATATAATAGAAAAAAATTATTATAATCCCCTACAAATTGTATTATTTTCCATACTTTTACTGTATTTTTTGTATTTTTTATATAATCTTTGTATTTGTGATAAAAGTATATATTAATTAATATAGATCCGATAGATAAATAATATTTTTGAATATAATTTAGAATTATCATTTAATATATTTTATGTTTTAAATTAATATGCAGGATTATCATTTTGATTTTGTGTTTATAAGTTTGTGTTCAATAAAAAAGGATACTGATTATATTATGAATTAGTTGAGTACTCATCTCTTGAATACTTACCTCTTGAGTACTCATCTCTTGAATACTTACCTCTTGAGTACTCATCTCTTGAATACTCATCTCTTGAATACTTACCTCTTGAATACTTACCTCTTGAATACTTACCTCTTGAATACTTACCTCTTGATTGATGTTCTCCTTGTGTTATAGCATTGTGTCTATTAGCATTATTTTCGTCGAATTTACTCCTTGCATTACTCTTCATAACACCAGCAAAATCATCATCAACAGTTTCATCATTACCAGCAAAATCAGCAAAATTATCATCAACAGTTTCATCATTACCAGCAAAATCAGCAAAATCATCGTCAGCTCCATCAGCAAAATCATCGTCAGCTCCATCAGCAAAATCATCGTCATCAACAGCTTTATCCTTAGCAATAAACCCTGCGAAATCATCAACAGCTTCATCAGCAAAATCATCATCAACAGCTTCATCAGCAAAATCATCATCAACAGCTTCATCAGCAAAATCATCATCAACAGCTTCATCAGCAAAATCATCATCAACAGCTTCATCAAAATCATCAGCAAAAACATCAACTTTATTATCAACTTCATCATAAACTTTTTTAATATCAGGTGTTTTAATCACTACATTGTGACCTCCACAAAATTCTTTATTGGTTATTTGATTTAATATCCGTTCGTTATTATCTAATGATTTATTACATAATATATATAATCTTAATATTTTATGTAAATCAATATTTGGAAGAAATACTTCTGAATAAATTTCCTTTTCCCCTAAATACCTATCTAATTGAATATCAATTGGAAACAGCGAAATATTATTCTTCATTGTTTGTCTAAGACATGGAGGTAATATCATTGATACTGGTGGTAGAACTACCATCAATTGTTGCAATGGCTCTAAGGGTTGTGATATTTGAAAATTGCTAATATAATTCACATTTGTGATACTTCTTAATAGTCGATATATATCACTTATATATGGTGATGTATCAAATGGATAAAACCATCTCCAAGATGGGGGCTGACTATGAACATAGTATTTAAATGTAAATAATAAACTTTTTATATATTCAGAACATATATAATTTAAATTCGTTTGATATATATTGTTTTTTGAATCTACCATATTATGAAAATATCTTTTATAATAATTAATTTTATGATTTTTATTGCTTATTCGTAATTCCTTATATACAGACATAAAATCTGCATATGCATTTTTATCTGTCATATTTTCTTTATCATAATATTGTATATGTTCTAAACTACTAATTTTTATATCATCTTTTTCTCTACTATATGTATTTATTTCCTTATCCGACATATAATCTTTGTTATGATATAATATACGTGTTATTTCATCTATTTTCATGTCACCTTTTTGAAATTTATTATATTCGACCATAAACCCTTTATACTCATCTTCATTATTTATATTATTTTTAATATGATATAATATATGTTCCCATTCTCCTATTTCTATATTTTTAGGAGTACTTTTTTTATATTTTTCTAAATTATCATATGAACGTAAAATATAATTTTCCATGATTGATAATTTGTTAAAAATTCTAGTTAGGAATTTAGTGTTGACATTATCATTTTCATCTACTAAAAATTGCGTATATTTATTTAATATACCTATATATATAACAGTTAACAAATCAAATGTATAAAATCTTCTCATTTCTAATTTTAATAACGGTTTTACGAAATCATCTCCAGCTAATAAAGTATAAAATATAAAATCTCTCATTATACGTTTTTGTATGTATTTATCATCAATATTTAAATTAAGCGTCGTATCTTCAATTATCACATGATAAAAACGTTTTATATATCTATTTTTATTACCTCTAGTTAACATATCATAGAATCGTTTTATATATTTATTTTTATCACTATTTGTATCCTCCGTTAATACATCATAAAAACGTTTTATACGTCCGATATTAATATTATTATCAAAATTAGACGATTCGTACCCGATATATTGATGAAATATGTTTTTAATTTCAGTGAAAAACGAATTTTGAAATTTTTTCATAGATATATATATCATTTCTGTATATTCATATTTAACAAGAGTAGAAATTTGTTTTTGAATATTTTTTGGTGGTTTAGTTATAATATAAAGATTTTTACCTGGAAAATTATTGCTTAATATAAGTAAATCTCCATCAATACTCATTATACTTATATCATCCATTTCATTATTATCAGACGTATTAATTCTTTTTCTGATATCATGTATTATTTTATGTTCTCCTTCACCTGGTATAGAACTCCCACTCAGAATAATATATGTTTCATTGTTGTCATATAATGTGTTGTTCATAATTTCTAATTTCAATCTACTATCTAGTTTATACATAAAAGATGTTCCAGGGGTAATATTACTCGTGTCCCAAATAGATGTATTTTTAGCCAATAATTTTTTATATCTTCTTAACCTTTGTTGTACCATTTTGGCTACTGGAGGTGGACCGTCTATAGCGATATATATCATTTTTTGTGGTGATATTATCTGTAAATTACTTTTTAACTTGCTAATAACATTATCAATTAATAATATTTCAAATTCATTTTGTGTTTTAATTTTGTCAATATTTGTCGATGTAAAATCAACATCTTTATCTATAATATCTAGTGGCTGTTGACCAAAATTTTTGTTATACTTAATATCATCTATAATATAATTATAACTATCATATATAATAGAATTAAAATCTATATATAAATATTTAGTACTTATAATAGTAGATGTAAGATTATTATCTACAATCTGTTTTTTATCATTTATCATATAATAACAATCTTTATTTTCTTGTAATATTTTTCGAGTTAAACCAGGAACTCCCATTTTAAATAAAAATTATATATTAAAAAAATATTTTTCAATTTTATTTAATATAAATGTATATCGCCTATATCGATAAAGAATCATATCATTATATATACATACCTGAAAATGATAAAAAAATATATAATATACTCAAGAGTATATATTTTTATAGATATAACCCTCGTAAATATATATGTAAACGTAAAACACACACAATAAATGATACTAAACAGAATTTATTATTGATAGATAACTTGTTAACAGATATATTGTTAAAACATAAATTCAAAACAAAAATAAATATAGTTATAGATATGGACGAAACATTACTTAGAACCATACCTATTAAATGTTGTAAACAAAATCAAATATATAAAAATTTGATAATTTCAAATGATATAAAAATCACAAATAAGTATATTTTTGTTATGCGTCCATATCTTTATTTCTTTTTAACGCAACTCAATAAATTTGCCAATGTGTATCTTTTTTCAGCTGGCACCAAAAGGTATGTTGACGAAATAATGGATATCGTAGATCCTACTAAAAAATTCTTTATAAAAAGATTTTATAGATCATCTACATTATGTAATGGTAAATATAAAGAATTGCGACAATTAGGATTAAATAGGGAAAATAGTATACTGATTGATAACAATCAAATGGTATTCCGACATAGAAATAGTATACATGTTCGGGATTTTGCACATATATTGCAGTATAAAGATTCGGAATTATTGGATTTGATAATACCATTATATATAAGTGCTATGAAATATATTAAGATGGGATTAGAAAAGCTTGACAAGAGATTCCATATCAAGAAGGTTTCCAAAATGAAATGTAAATATGTATTTTCAAAACATTAAACAACTGTGTTGATTTAAAATTGAAATTATTTTTATTTCTATTATAGTAAAAATGATATCTATTATACTAATAATAGCGATTATTACTACTATTAGTATAAGTGGTGCATCTATTGTAGCTGGTATAATTGATAAAAATAGAATACCACATTATCCACGATAATATTTATATATTCTTGGATGAACTAGGTTTATATACCATATCAATTTTATATTGTGTACAAAAATTATTTAATAGTCTTAGGGATTGTATATGTATTTTCCCATATCCAGGTTCTGTATGATTATCTTTACGCGACCCCCTAATATCTTTAGAATCATTAAAATGTATTAATTGTATAGAATTGGGAAAATATTTTAGCCATTTTATAACAAAAACATAAGGATCATACCCTGCAGCATGAACATGACATGTATCGACACAAATTTTTATATATTTTTGTTCTTCTAATGCAAATCTACCATAAAAATTAATCAGATCAGAAGCTTTATAACATATACTATTTCCTTTACCAGCAGTGGTTTCTATTAGCAATGGACACTCTTCGCTTGCATATTTACTAATTTCCAAAACATTTAAATACATATTATCTAATGCAGTGTTCAAATACATATTATCAACTCTATTCCCTAAATGTATAACTATACCTGTAGCTCCTAATTTATGTCCAAATTCCATATCTCGTATTATTCTTTGAACTGATTTTACACCTTTATTATCTCTTCTGCATAAATTAGCAAATAATATAGTATGTATATATACATGAATATCATTATCATATATATATTTGTCTACTTTACATATATTTTTTATACGTTTTTGAGATGGTCCTCTATATGTAAATGTATTTCCAGACATTATTTGACATACGTTTAAATTATTTAAAATATTTATAAACGATTCATGATCTTCAATATTTACATGTATCCCTATGTTATCCATAATTAATATATTTGTATTAATGATAAAATATATTAATTCAATTTTTTTACATAATATTATTAGAAATGTGTTATTATTCCATAACTCTCCCCTTCATAATTTTTCATTAAAAAAATTGAAATTATTCTTAAAAATATAAATATGAATTAATATGAAGGATTATGTTGAACAAACTATTAAACAATATTTCAAAACTAATCCAGTATATGCTAATCAGTTGGAATCATATGAACATTTCGTTCATAAACAATTGCCTGACATGCTTAAAAAATTTAAAATAACAGTTGATATACGCGGTGTAACATATAAAACCGAAATTGTCGATGTTAAAATGACAAAACCAGAAATTACCCCATTTCAAGCTAGAGAACTCAATATCCCATATGTGTCAGATGTAATAATAACTATAGATCAATATATCGATGGTGTAAAAGGGGAGTCATATGATACTAAATATACTCAAATACCATGTATGTTAGGTTCAAGTTTATGTAATTTACATAATGTACCTAGGTCTGAGTTATATAAGTATGGTGAATGTAAATTTAGACCTTATGGATCTATATTCTTGGGTAATAATACTAGAATAATTGTGCAGCAAACAAGGATAAAAGAAAATAAAATACATATATTCGACAAAAAAAATAATAAAAATAAACTAGTTAAATATGATTGTAGTTATCATTCAGATAAAAGTTATGTTAAATTTCCATCTAGCTATTTTGTAAATAAAAATACTATGGAAATATATGCAAATCTTCCATATATAGAAAAAAATAAATATCTCTCTATGTATACTTTATTTTTAGCAAATGGTTATAATTTAAAACATATAATTCAATATGTAATGTGTAAACTTAAAAATATATCATTTGATGAATATTTAACACAAGAAATAATAACTAGAGTACAAAATAATAAAAAAGTATTAGAAAAATTTTTTGAAGATTATAAATTTATCAAACCTAGTAATAACTCTATTATAGATAATATGTTTCAATATATAGATTCTAATACTATAAATAACACGATAGATATTATAAATGAAAATATTATCCTGGAAAATGATGAATTTGAAAACTCAGAGAGTAGTATCAGTATAAATATTAATGGAAAGGAAACATATATATCTACTGTAAATATCAAACAGTATTGTAATGAAATAAAACAAATATATTCTATATTATCATTTCAAATGGATATACGTGATTTTTGTAAGTTATTTAAATACAATTTAACTAAGATACATACTATGAATACTGAAAATAAGGCATTAAAAAAAATTGCAAGTATAACAAAAAATAAAAGTATTAAAGATCTCAGAAAACATATATGTAATGATATGTTATTAAATATTTTTCCTCATTTAATTGATAGAACATCTCTTGGATATGTAAAACAATTATCATGGATAGTTAATGGGTTATTTAGGACTATTACTGGCCAAAGGCCATTCGACGATAGGGATAGCGAATCATCAACTAAGAATGCAGATAATACAGGAAAAATATTAACACATATCTACTTAGATCCTATAGTAGCACATAAAAAATCTATGACAGCTGCATTGAATAATATGAAAACTATACCATTTATAGTAGGATTATATGATAAACAAGAAATTTTCAAAAATAATGTTCGAAAACAGCTGGTTAATGGTCATGTAGGGTCTAATAGACATAATGTTAAGGATGGTGTGGTTCAAACAGAGAGATTAGAAAATCATCTTTCTAGACTTGCACATCTAAATAGAATTACATCAGGGAATGGTAAAAAAGAATCTTATGGTAAATCAAATACAAAGGAACGCCTTAATCATCAATCTGAAATAGGATTTAAGTGTCCAATAGATACTCCTGAGGGTAAAAAATGTGGTAAAGTTAGAAGCTTGGCTTTAACATGTAAAATAACAAATGATAGTGATGACAAACCATGGATAAATTATATAAAAATTCATTCAGTTGATATAAAAGATGATATATATAATCATATAACAATAGTAAATGGTAATATCCTAGGTTTTTGTAAGGAAACAATATTTAAAGAGCTTAAAAAATTTAAATATACAGGATATATAAATACTAAACAATGTGAGCAACCAAACGTAAGAAGTGAATTAGCAAATATTGAAAAACAAATAGTAGCTTATAAAACACAGCAAAAGACTATTAAAACAAAATTATTGACAACTAATGTGGATAAATATAAGATATATATCACAAACTTATTAAAAATAATAACTCCATATGTGTTATTAATTAAAGATAAAGAAGAGTGGATTATTAAACTAGAAAAAATACTTTCAAATATAGAAATAATGATTCGTTATGTATTAGGTAATTTTAACTATGATTTTGCAACTGAGCAAATATTAACTGAGCAAGATTACATGTTTCTTGACGGTGGATATTTAGGAATTAGTAGTTTACATAAAAAACAAGATATAATTGGAATATTTAACTATCTTTATGATGATATGTTGATACCTTTTTTTCATAAACATGATATATATAACAAAGTTGATAAATATAATGAATTAACTGAAGAATTGCAACTTATCACTGTTGAATTACAGGAATTAACAAAGGATATAAAATTAATGAATTTATATTTAAATGATAATATAGAAATAGAATATATCTCCAATAAAACAAGTATATTTAAATATGATAATATAATAAAAATAAATACTAATAATGGAATTTTATATAGACCATTATTTAGGGTTGAAAATACCAAATTATTATTTGATAGATTACCACTGAATCCAAATTATAAAAAAGAAATAGATTATTGTAGGTGCAAATCTAAAAATAATAATAATATATATTGTCATTGTTTAAAATATCATGATTGTAAATGTAAAAATAAAACGATATATAATAGATCTTCATGTAAATGCGTTAAAAAGAAAAATAAACTTATTAAAAATAAAAAAAATAATGATTTTACTCATATCACTCATAAAACACGTACAAATTGCATGTGTTATAATAAATGTAGGTGTAAAACCTTATTGTATGAAAATTTTTGTAGTCCTAAATATCATATAACAATGAAAATGTTAGAAAAATATAAAATTATCGAATATATAACTGTTGAAGAACAAGAATATGCAAATATAGCGATTGGCACGGATAAGATTACAATAAAAGATGATTATTCAGAAATTCATGGTTCATTAATGTTTAGTCTTGCAGCATCAACAATAGTTTATCCCGAATTTAATCAAGCTGCAAGAAATAATAAACAGGCTAATATTGCTCGCCAAGCAATAGGAATACCTTCAACAGACTATCGTCTTAGATATGATACAGAAATTAACGTCGCGTCATATATAGAAAAACCTATTTGTCAGAATAAAATCCTTGAATTTATAATTCCAGATGAATTGAATGTTGGAGAAGCGAAACTCAGTAATTTTTCAATAGACGAGGGAACAAATCAAGAAGATTCATTCAAAGGCAATAAAAAATGTAATGATCTTGGTCAAATGATTCCAACATCATATAAAAGTTATAGTGATATAACTTATAAAAAGGAAAATTTAAGATTTGCTCCGATGAGAAATGTCGATTGTATAAATCAAAATGGTATCCCAATTGTAAATTCAAAAGTAGATAAGATAATATTAAATAAACAATATAAAAATACCAAAGATAATGGTGAAGAAATAACTAATGATATAACAACAAAATCTAAATTTAATAGTGACACACAAATAGATAATGTATCATTATATACTAATATGAATGACGAAGAAATTATCCGTGTTAAAGAACGTTTATATAGAAAAACACCACATGCTGGAAATAAGTTTTCTGAACGCAATTCACAAAAAATGACAGTAGGTGAAGTTGCATATAGCGTTGATATTCCATATTTAATGGATAGTGGAATTATTCCAGGGGCTAACCCAAGTCCACATGGTATACCAAGTAGAATGACAATATCAGTACCTTTAGAAATGTATTTTAGTAAATTATATGTATTAACAGGAGATTCAGTATTTAAAAATTCTACCCCGCATGATAATTGTATCATTGATAATTTAAATATGATGACCAAATATTATGTTGGAAATAAAAAATATAAGTTTAATGGTAATTACGAGGATTTATTAAGTGATGTTCTAAAAGATAATGATGGAAAAGGGAAATTTATAGACGGAAGAAGTGGAAAACTTATGAAAGACACATGTTTTTATGGATTTATCCATTTTCAGCAATTAGAACATTTTTCAAAAGACAAGTTACATGTTAGAAAGTATGGTAAGATTGATCCTATAACACGTCAAGGCCCGCCAGGTAAACAGAAAAACGGTGGTATTAGAATGGGTCAGATGGAAAATAGAGCGGTCATATCTCATGGCGCAAGTAGTTTTTTACATGAAAAAACATGCGAACTTGCAGATGCAAGAGATGTATATATATGTGGTGGATGTGGAAGTATAGTAAATACTGAAAGTGATAAATATGATACAACACGAATAATATGTAGAACATGTCGAAAGAAAAATACGTCAGATATAATTGGCGATCGAATTATATGCAGGGTATGTAATAGTGAAAGTAAATTAACACATAAATTTAATGTTCCATATTGTTATTCATGTAAATCAACTAAAAATATAAGATTTATACAAAAATTTAAACATTGTCATTTATATATGTCGCAATTATTAAAATCTATGTGTATTAATACACAATATCACCTTTCTGGTATAGATTGTGACTTAAATGCAACGATTGATAAATCCAAGAATAGATGTAATAAATAAAAAATTGAATGCAAAATTTTATTGATAAATAAAAAATAATATATTTATCAATAAATAGAAATATGGTACAAAATAATTTAATTAATGCAATTCAAAAATTTATGTCAGCTCTTGCAAATGGGCAACAAGCATTATCCACTACCGATATCCATGCGTTAATGAATTTTCTATCAAGCACAATGAATAGTCAGCAAACAAACACTAATATTGATAGTAATGCTGTTTTAAATTTAATTAAAGATATTACAAATAGTCGAATAACAACTAGATGTGATGATGATGATAATAGTGCGTATTCGAATTTAGTCGCCGAACTTATGAATGGCTTGAATAATGAGGGTAGTAGTAACGAAGACGGTGTGAATAACGAGGACGATGAGGAAATTATTAGCATTGCAAGTAACAATGATGCTAACGATAATAACAATGACAATGTGAATAACGAGAACGATACTAACGATACTAACGATACTAACAATGACAATATTAATAATACTGATAATGTTATTTATCCAATCAACACTATTAGGGGTAACACAGAAATAAACAATGAAGGACAATCAGAAAATATTATGAGTAATAATAATGGAAATATTGATCAGTTTAGTAATATGCTTAGAAATCCCATGACCATTAATAATCAATTAATGATATCTTTTAACTATACACAAATAATAGATTTACTAAGCGGTGGTCGTCCATATAATATTAATGTGCCATATCAACTTGATATTAGCACTCCTCAAAATTTGTTAAATACGATGAATACAGGAAATATAAAAACTACAACAATCAAAAATGGAAATATAATAATTGATACACATCAAAAATTAGATGATTTAAAAATATATCCAAATCTATTGTATATAAATAAATTAGAACTTGTCGGTATTAATATTTTCGGAGGATTTCCCAACTATATCCAACATATAAAAGATATAGAACTCACACGCGTACATATGCAACAATTAGTTATTCCAAATGACACTATTATATTAAAATGTGAAAAATGTGATATGGATAATATAATATTTAATAACAAATTAAAAGAATTACATATTCATAATAATTCTAAAATTACATCTATAACAAATATACCTTTTAGTATGCAAGAATTGTGTTTAAAGGGCGTAATTAATTTATCTAATATAAATTTGACACAGTGTATAGATTTAGAAATACTACGAATTACTAATTCAAATATATATAGTATAAATATAACTAAATGTACAAAACTTACAGAACTTATATTGATTAATAATAACACTAGGATTTTAAAAACAAAATCCCATCCAAATTTACATACTGTTGATGTATCAAAAAATTTCTTGGGTGATGAGAATGTTTATGATATATGTAATCTTCCAAAAATAGAACATTTCGGTTGTAACGACAATCGTGTACTTAAATTACCGTCGAAATATTCTTCAAGTTTAAAAGTTTTATTATGCGATAACAATTTTATATGTAAACTTGATCAGTTCCCAGCTCATATAACACGACTATCACTAATGAATAATTTTATATCTAAAATTCCAAAATCGATTATGAATATCGAAAAACTAAATTTAAAATATAATAGAATTAATGGCATTGCTGATCAAATAACAAAATGTGCTCCTGTAGATTGTAAAATCCCTGAATATATGGAAAAAATCATATTTATGAATAATGATAAAATGGTAAATAAATATATGTCGACAATGATTAATATTGATGATATCAACAATAATAACAAATTGATATATTTATATCAAATTTTAATTATAACACATGGTCTCAATCAATGTTATGTCATGTGTAAAACAATATATAATATATTGATTAAAACATGTAATAAATCGAATGTCGAGAGGATAATTACATCTTTATTATGCACATTAAAAAATTATCATTATAAATATGGTATAAGTACACAAAATGGCCCATTTGATCTAAAAAAAATGTGTGATAATTATCAATCTGTATATGATGTGTCAATGTTAATCTACCAGGGAAATGATATGTCTTTCTTTCAATTATCTAATAAAGTTATTAAAAATAACAACATAGAAAAAGAAGTGATATCCAAATTCAAAAGAGTGTGTTATGATACTATAGTTAAAAAAAATATAGTTGATAAAATAATTATAGTTAGAATTATCGTAAAACGGGCAATACAACAAAAATTATATACTTGTGAAGATTTCATCAGGTATTTCTATAATGAACATAGATATTCAGATAAAGATATAAAATTAATTTCTATTATCCAAAAACGATTTATTTATAATAAATATATAAAATTATTATGGTCTTATCCATATAAGAAAAAATTTATGCGTGAGTTATTTTATATTCAAGGTATAAATAACGTACCTTTAAATAAAATAGCTGATACCAAGTTAAAATATATGTTTTGTCATTTTAAATGGAATATTATAAGTTTATATAATAAAGATTCGTATATAACACTTGAAACATTTAAAGATATCGATTACTTTAGAAATAATCTTATATTTATCAAATATAACAGTAGCGATTCAAATACACATTATTATTGTTATTTGAAACATAATTTGAAAAAACATTTTGATATGTTTTATACAGATCAAAATAATAGATATTCATATCCAATGAATACTGTATATGGTTGGATAGCAAAAGATAAACACATAATACATAAGGACGGTAAAGGAGGTAAACCTTGTGAAAATATCAAATATTATAAACTGCCTTATCCACAATTTTATATAGACGAAGACAGTTTTAAATTGTTATTCTCGGATAAACAACAAGATTTTACTATCGTAAAATCTTTAAATAATGTTAGAGTTAGTGATAAGTATGGTATCGGGTCCTTACATGGCCAACACCCAGGAGTATCAATCTATAAATTTTTAAAAGCAAATATATAAATTTGTGTTATGATTTTTAATATATTTATATATTAAAAATTTAATTATTATAACTCGTAATTTTTTATTAGTTTACCTTTTTCTATTTAAAAAATCTATAGTTAAATTATTAGTGTTAAACGTTATCGGTTGATCAAATTTACTTCCCATTATCAAATGAGTAAGTGAATTTGGTAACGTTATTTGTTGATTAAAGTCATCTCCCATTTCCAAATGAGTAAGTGAACTTGGTAACGTTATAGATTGATTAAAGTCACGTCCCATTTTCAAATGAGTAAGTGAACTTGGTAAGATTATTTGTTGATTAAAGTCACGTCCCATTATCAAATGAGTAAGTGAATTTGATAGCGTTATTTGTTGATTAAAGTGATATCCCATTTCCAAAGTAGTAAGTGAATTTGGTAACGTTATCGGTTGATCAAAGGAACATCCCATTTTCAAATTAGTAAGTGAATTTGGTAACCATGTAGGTGTTATTTTTTGATTAAAGTCACTTCCTATTTTCAAATTAGTAAGTGAATTTGGTAGCGTTATAGATTCACTTCCTATTTTCAAATGAGTAAGTGAATTTGGTAGCGTTATTTGTTGGTCAAAGTAATCTCCTATTTTCAAATGAGTAAGTGAATTTGGTAGCGTTATTTGTTGGTCAAAGTAATCTCCTATTTTCAAATGAGTAAGTGAATTTGGTAGCGTTATAGATTCACTTCCTATTTTCAAATGAGTAAGTGAATTTGGTAGCGTTATTTGTTGGTCAAAGTCACGTCCCATTTTCAAATGAGTAAGTGAACTTGGTAAGATTATTTGTTGATTAAAGTCATGTCCCATTTTCAAATGAGTAAGTGAACTTGGTAAGATTATTTGTTGATTAAAGTCACTTCCCATTTTCAAATGAGTAAGTGAATTTGGTAAGATTATGTGTTGATTAAAGTCACTTCCCATTTTCAAATGAGTAAGTGAATTTGGTAAGATTATTTGTTGATTAAAGTAACTTCCCATTTCC
>Ga0257123_1000971_pt1 | contig 19037 bp, 21 predicted proteins | sample SI106_135metaG_FD_190185 | JGI IMG/M metagenome (GOLD analysis project Ga0257123, IMG submission 190185) | Marine microbial communities from Saanich Inlet, British Columbia, Canada - SI106_135 | ecosystem: Environmental > Aquatic > Marine > Inlet | place: Canada: British Columbia | collected...
GCTGCCTCCAAAGGCGAAATTATTGATCCTGAAGAATAATATGAGAGTATTGGTAACAGGCTCTAATGGCTTTATTGGTAAAAATTTAATTATTCGTTTGAATGAATTGGATATTCAAGTTTTGACCTATACTCGTGAGAGTTCAACTCAAAATTTAGAAGAGTTAATTAAAGATACTGATTTTGTTGTTCATTTAGCGGGAGAGAATAGGCCCAAGGACGAGAAAGACTTTAATGTTGTTAACGCTGGATTAACCATGTCTATTTGTGACGCTTTGCGTTCTTCAGGTGAAAATATTCCCATTATCCTGGCATCATCTACTCAAGCTGAGTTCGATAATGCATACGGTAAAAGTAAGTTAGATGCTGAGGCTTCTGTGAAAATGCTTGAGGTTGATACAGGTTGCCCTGTGTATGTGTATCGCCTGCCTGGTGTGTTTGGTAAGTGGTGTAAGCCTAATTACAACTCTGTTGTTGCTACATTTTGTCACAATATAAGTCATGATTTACCTGTCCAAGTTAATAATCCAGATTTTGAATTGAGTCTAGTTTATATTGATGATGTGGTTGAAGAATTTGTTAAGGTGATACAAGGGCTGAGAGATGGCAAAAAAGAGTTGTCAGTACAGCCGAAATATAAGATTAAATTAGGCGACCTGTCTACTCAAATTCAAAACTTTAAAGAGAGTCGAGATTCGCTTATAACTGAAAAGGTCGGCAGTGGGCTTATTCGAAAGTTATATTCAACATATCTTAGTTACCTCTCTCCTGTGCAGTTTACATATTCAATACCCTTATATGGTGATGAGCGTGGAATGTTTGCAGAAATGTTAAAAACAAAAGATAGCGGTCAGTTTTCATTTTTTACTGCAAAACCAGGTGTGACTAGAGGTGGTCATTATCACCATTCTAAAACTGAAAAATTTTTAGTTGTTCAAGGTAGGGCGAAATTTGGCTTTAGAAATGTAGTCACAGATGAAACGCATGAGATTATCACAACAAGTAAAGAATTGAAAATTGTTGAAACTGTGCCGGGGTGGTCGCATGATATTACCAATATTGGCACAGAGGAAATAATAGTCATGCTTTGGGCTAATGAAATTTTTGATCCCGATAATCCTGATACCATAGCCCACAAAGTGTAGAGGTAAATAAGATATGAAAAAATTAAAAATTGTAACAGTAGTTGGAACACGCCCAGAAATCATCCGTCTTGCATGCGTCCTTAAAAAGCTTGATGAGCATTGTGAACATATTCTGATTCATACAGGGCAGAACTATGATTATGAATTAAACGAAATTTTCTTCGATGATCTAGGAATTAGAAAGCCGGATTATTTTTTAGGTGCTGCTGGCACAACCGGTGCTGAAACTATTGGCAATGTAATCATTAAAGTTGATCAAGTATTAGAAGAGATTCAGCCTGAAGCTATGCTTGTTTTGGGTGATACAAATAGCTGTATGGCCTTATTACCTGCCAAGCGCAGAAAAATACCAACATTTCATATGGAAGCTGGTAATCGTTGTTTTGATCAACGTGTCCCAGAAGAAATCAATCGCCGCTTAGTGGATCATATGGCTGATATTAATTTAACTTATAGTAGCATTGCTAGAGATTATCTTTTGAGCGAAGGTTTGCCAGCAGATATGGTCATTAAAACCGGCAGTCCAATGTTTGAAGTTTTAAATACTTACCGCGAAGGAATTGATAACTCAGATGTATTAGAGCGTTTAAATCTTAAAAATCATGAGTTTTTCGTAGTAAGTGCACATCGAGAAGAGAATGTTGATTCAGATGTTAATTTTTTTAAATTAACTAACTCATTGAATCTTATTGCAGAAACTTACAATATCCCAGTTATTGTATCAACCCATCCACGCACGCAAAAACGTATTGATGCTATGGGTATTAAGTTTCACAGTTTAATTCAGTTATTAAAGCCACTTGGTTTTAAAGATTACAATAAATTACAAATTTCAGCAAAGGCGGTACTTTCAGATAGTGGCACTATTAATGAAGAGTCATCTATTATGAATTTTCCAGCGTTAAATTTACGCGAAGCGCATGAAAGGCCAGAGGGAATGGAGGAGGCTGCAGTTATTATGACTGGCCTTGGGAGTGAGCGAATTATGCAAGGACTAGCTATTTTAGAGTCCCAACCAAGAGATTCTGAGAGGCTTATTAGGCAGGTATATGATTATTCCATGCCTAATGTTTCAGACAAGATGGTTAGGATAATTCATAGTTACACAGATTATGTGAATCGTGTCATATGGAAAAAGTATTAGAGTGGCCGCGTCTTATTTGATTGTATCCAGAGATTTTTGGCCAAATTCTGCAGCGATTGGTGATGGATTGATGTGTTTAGCTAGAACACTGTCAAAAACTAATAAGACTTATGTTGCAACTATGAGTAGACAGAATTTGTCAGAATTAGATAGCTTAGAAAGTGGAGGCACATCAAGTATTTCTTTTCATATTGCGCGACCACTTACTAATTCGTCGTCAGGTATTTTTTTTCGAGTCATTGAATTGATTTATTTTTCATTTTGGCTTTTAATTTCTTTGCTAAGGTCAAACCCATCAATTGTTTATATGGCTACAAATCCTCCATTATTAGTGCCATTTGTGGTGGCTGTCTATTGTAAGATTTTTAGAAAAAAATATGTTTATCATGTACAAGATATTCATCCCGAGGCAACCTCTCTATTGATAAGTATCCCTGGGTTCGTGATCTCAACTTTTCAAGCTGTTGATACATGGGTATTGAACAATGCCTATCGCGTAGTTACGTTGACTGAGGATATGAGGGTATCGCTTCAAGCACGGGGGGTAAAGAGAGATGATATCACTCTTATAGAGAATCCTTCAACTGTTTCAAGTTCGCTATCTCAGGATAAAGTGCAGGGCGTTGTATTTTCTGGTAACGCAGGTCGTCTCCAGCTTATGGATATTGTACTGGAAGCCATAGAGCGATATTTACAGGCTGATGGACAGTTGAAATTCTGTTTCGTTGGTGCAGGTGTTTACAAGGGGCGATTATTCGATCTTGCTAGGCGTTACCAAAAATTCTCCTATGAGGGGCATGTTGACGGTGAAACAGCCTTGAAAATTACCAGTGGTTATCGTTGGGCGCTTTTACCTATTATGCCTGAGGTGTTATCGTATGCCTATCCGAGTAAAATACCCGGTTATATTTCAGCGGGTTGTGAAATTATATCTGTAACTAGTCATGAGACATCTTTAGCTAAGTGGGTAGAGTCATCTGGTTGCGGAAAGAATGTGGAGCCATCAGTTGATGCACTCATTAAGTGTTTTAATGAACTAAATATACAATCGAATACTAGTGAATGTATAATCCCTAAAAGGCTGTTCTCTACTCCAGATACTTTTGCCAATGATCTATATAAATTATTAAAGGATAACAAGTAAAATGAAAAGACACTTATTTATTGAGTCTTCAAATTCAATAAGACAAAAGATTGTTAAAACTGCATTTCAGTGTGGCGAATCCACTCATCTCGGTGGAGCTTTAAGCATGGTTGACATACTGTCAGTTTTATTTGGAGGAGTGTTGAAATATGATCCTATCAACTTGAGTAGTTCAGATCGTGACATATTTATCCTGAGTAAAGGTCATTGCGTTCTTGGATATTATGCAGCAATGAATACCTTTGGCTTGATGAGTGATGATATTTTTGAGACTTTCCAAAAGAATGGAAGTCATCTAATCGCACACCCAGTTAAAAACCTTGAACTTGGTATAGAGAGTTCAAATGGTAGCTTGGGTCAAGGTTTGTCATTTGGCCTAGGAGTGGCACTTGGCATGCGTTTGGATGATCGATCAGACAGATCGGTTTATGTGCTGATGGGTGACGGAGAGTGTAATGAAGGCTCTGTTTGGGAGTCAGCCGCTTCAGCCGCTGAATTTAACGTTGGCAATCTGATCGCAATAGTAGATGTGAATGGTTTTCGAAATGATGGAGTGAACTACACCTATAGCAACTCTGTTAATTTTAAAAATGTTTGGAATTCTTTTGGTTGGAATGTGCTAGAAGTTAATGGTCATGATCATGCAATGTTATATTCTGCTTTTAGCGAGGCTAAATTAAGTAATGACACGCCTACTGTAATTTTAGCGAATACGATAAAAGGGAGCGGAATATCCTTTATGGAGGGTGATAATGATTGGCATCATAACCGTATAACTGCAAAAACCTATGAAAGGATAATTGAAGAATGGGATCAGTCATGATTGGTGTTGATAAGCGTAAGGCACGCGCTTGGTCACGTATGGGGCCTCGTGCAGTGTATGGCCAATTTCTTTTGAAAATGGCATGTGAAGACTTAAAGGTTTTGGCGCTATCGGCTGACTTGGGCAGGTCGTCTGGGCTTGCAGCATTTGCGAAAAAATTGCCATCGCAGTTTTTTAACACTGGTATTGCTGAACAAAACCTTGTGGGAGTTTCATCAGGCCTTGCCAGGATGGGCTATAAAGTTTTCTCAACAACCTTTGCTCCTTTCGCATCGCTACGGGCTGGTGAACAAGTGCGAATGAATCTAGGTTACATGCAAGAGCCTGTTAACTTGGTTGCCTTGGCTAGTGGTTTTGCCTTAGGGTTTCTTGGTAATTCGCATTTTGGTATTGAAGATATCGCAGTGATGCGAGCGATTCCAGGGATTACAATCGTATCTCCAGCAGATTGCTATGAATTATATAAATGCCTTATTGCCGCCAAAGATTTTAATTCACCAGTTTATATTAGGCTAACCGGAGGTGTAGGCATGCCGGTGGTTTATGAGGAGGATTATAGTTATCAGATTGGCAAGGCAATAATTGTGCGACCTATTGAGAAGCTAACTATTATTTCACATGGCACAACAGTTGGGCATGCATTACAGGCTGCGTCTCAATTGGAGGATGATGGTATAATGGTAGGCTTGGTGAATATGCACACTATTAAGCCGTTAGATACTGATATATTAAATCAAGTGATTAGTAAGAGCGAGCATATATTAGTGTTCGAGGAGCATACTGTTGTCGGGGGGCTTGGATCAGCGATACTTGAATATATGAATGATACACAACAGAATGGAGTAGTCTTACATCGCCATGGTGTGAGAGATCGCTTCCCGAGGACCGGTGATTATAATTATATGCTTGAGACTTTAGGTTTAAACTCCTCTGGCATTAAGAAAGCAATTATCGCAATTCAGAATAGATAAAAAATAATGATACTAAGAGAGCTGGTTGTCAGATCCAATTTTTTGAGAGTAATCGTGCTTCCTATGTCAAGGTGTCTTAATTTTAAAATTAAGGTGAAATATGATATTACAAATGGATAGTTTAATGGTGGAGATTTCTTACAATCATAAAGATATTTTCACGCTTTTGCATGGATATGGTTTTCGTGCCACTAATAAGAACGGTGAAAGTCTTATGTCTGACAATAATAACAATTAATATGAACATGAATAGTGAAGGAACATGGTACATCTATGGGGCCGGCGGACTTGGTTTGGAAACAATGGACATACTTATGTCTTGCATTGGTGCAGGTGTCTTAAAACAACATTATTGCTGCTTTCTAGTGGATAACCCAAAGGATAAAATGATCAACGGTATAGGTGTAGTCTCTTTTGAGGAATGTGTGGCAAATGCAAAAGTGACTATAGCTGTTGGTGAGCCTGAATTACGCAAGCAGCTCGCAGATAAATGCCAGGAAAAAGGATTGGAGTTGTCAACACTTGTATCTCCGCATGCTTATGTTTCAGAGTCGGCTGTTTTGGATGATGGTGTCATTATCGCTCCTTTTGTATCGGTACAAGCTGCAGCAAGAATCGATAAGAATGTTGCTGTTAATACCCAAGCGATTGTAGGTCACCATGTGACAGTTTTCGAGCATTCGGTTATTTCTTCCCAAGTTAATTTAGGCGGAGCTTCAACAGTTGGAGCCAGAAGTTATGTTGGGATGGGGGCTTTGGTGCGTGAACTATTGACGGTTGGAAGTTCATCTATCGTTGGAATGGGGTCTGTTGTATATAAAGATATTCCAGGTGAAGTGATAGCTTTAGGAAATCCTGCAAGAGTAGCCAGAAAAAATGAAGATAAAAAAATTTTTAAATAGGAGTGAATAGTTATGTCAAATAAACAGAAGTATGATGAAATTTTTATAGAAGTATTTGAGGTTACAGGTGAACAGTTAAATGAAAATCTTGAATATCAAAGTATTGAGCCATGGGATAGTGTTGGTCATATGGCCTTGATGGCGGCACTAGAAGATGAATTTGATGTTATGCTGGAGATGGACGATATTATTGATTTTGGTAATTATTTGACTGGAATTGAAACCATGAAAAAATATGGCGTAGAAATGTAATGTTCTGGAGTAATAGATCTCAAGATATTGATGACCAAATTTTCATTGTTAATGGCGTACGTACATATTCGTTTAAAGAAATATTTGATTTTGGTGATTTAATATATTCTGATATTTTAGAGGGGTCAGTAATTGTGATTGAATCTGATCGTGATATAGGCACGGTTTGTGCATATATTGGAGCTTTGCGTAATAATATTGTTCCATTGCTTATAGATTCAAGCTTAAATAGTAAGTCTGTTGCAGATATTGCAAATTCATATAAAGCTGAATTTATTATTAGCTCTAAAGTTAGAAATATAGATGAGTATAAAGAGTTTGATAAGAAATTTGAGAAAGTAATTCATTCAAGAGTTGAGCTTTCAAATGTAAGAGTGAATAAAGACCTTTGCATGTTAATGCCAACCTCTGGATCTACTGGCGAAGCAAAGTGTGTCCGTACAAGTAGGGATAATTTATTACTAGCAACACAATCAATTGTTAGGTATCTAGCTATGGATGACTCTAGAGTGTCAATTTCATCATTGCCTTTACACTATACTTATGGACTATCTGTATTAAATTGTGCACTTGAAAGTCGATCAAAATTTGTATTAACTGACAAGTCTTGGTTGGAAAGAGATTTTTGGAAAACGGTCGAAGATAATAAGATTACAGATCTATCTGGCGTTCCATTTATGTTTCAAACTTTAAGACGTATAAAACTATCCGATGTGATTTTGGACAACTTGATATGTGTTAATCAAGCTGGTGGGAAACTGGAGCCTGCACTAACCAAGTATTTTATTAATTATTTTTCTGACAAAAGTGTTAATTATTTTACAATGTATGGCGCTACAGAAGCATCACCACGCATCTCTTATGTTCCTTATAAAAAAGCTTTGGAAAAACTTGGAACTGTTGGTATTCCAATTGACATTGGTAAATTTTCAACTGATGCAGGTGATGGTGTCAGTGAGGGTGAGTTGATATATGAAGGTCCTAATGTGTGTTTAGGGTATGCTAATAGCCGAGAAGAATTATCTCTTGGAGATGAGAATGATCAAGTTTTGTATACAGGCGATATAGGACTTATAGACGACGATGGGTATGCAACAATAATTGGAAGAAAAAAACGCTTTGTAAAAGTTTTTGGTATGTCGGTAAACCTTGACGCTATTGAATCTATAGCTAGGAGTGTTACAGATAGCTGTGTTGTTGTAGGTAAAGATGATAAAGTTCTTGTGTTGATAACTGACGATGAAGTTAAGTTCGTAAGAAAAAAAATTCTTGAAAGTGTTACATTTTCAAATACAGGATTAAAAGTAAAGAAAATTTCAGAAATACATCTAAATTCTTCTGGAAAGCCTGACTATCCACGCATGATTTCTGAATTTTTATAAATTGTATTATATGACTCTTTTAAACGACCTTAAGATATTAACACAACATCATTACGATAATTGCGAATTGTATAGTTGGTATGTTGATAGCATGTTTCCCAATTTTTCTAAAGCTGATAGTTTGAGTGAGCTACCATGGCTACCTGTTAGGGCATTTAAAGAGTACGATTTAAAAAGCATTCCCTTAGATCAAGTTTTTAAAACAATGCTCTCGTCAGGAACTGGCGGTTTGCAATCAAAAATATACCTTGATCAAATAAACGCTAGAGCGCAACAATTAAAACTTATTGATGTGTTTTTTAACACATTTGGCAAAGGTCGCTACCCTATGCTAGTTATTGATTCTGAGTCTACGATTAAAGAGCGCCAAATGTTTTCTGCTAGAACTGCTGCCATTAATGGATTTAGTATTTTCTCAAAAGGAAGAGAATTTGCACTTGATGGATCTATGAAACTAGATTTAGACAGGGTAACTGCTTTTTTAGAGAAGATGTCAGGAAGGCCATTTTTTATATTTGGATTTACATTTATTGTGTGGGAGAGCCTAATACAGCAGTTAGAGTTAAAAGGAGTAACCCTAGACTTTTCAAATGCTTTTCTGGTGCATGGAGGGGGTTGGAAGAAATTAGAGAGTCAAAAAGTATCTTCAGATGAATTTAAAAGGCGTATCTTGGATAGAACAGGGTGCTTTAAAGTTCATAACTATTATGGCATGATTGAGCAAACAGGTTCAATTTACATGGAGTGCTCCCAAGGAAATTTACATGCGCCATCAGGTTCTGATTTTTTGATCAGATCTACTAAAACTCTTGAGCCTCTTTCATCGGGACAGTCTGGCCTTATTCAGTTATTTTCTAATATCCAGACAAGCTACCCCGGGCACTCACTGTTAAGTGAGGATATAGGATTTTTCCACCCTGCAGTTAAATGCTTATGCGGATCCCCAGGCAGAATTTTAAATATTGTTGGCAGGGCTGAACGGGCTGAAATTAGAGGTTGTAGTGATGCTGTTAAATAATTTAAGTAACCTTAGTGTATCGACTATGCTAGATAATTTTATGTCACCAAAAAGAAGAATGGTTGGCGATCCTATAGTTGTCGGGTTTTTATCAGATGTTTCTAGAGAGATACTTAGATCAAAAAAATGTCGAGAATATCCTGACGTGATAACCTTTGGCTATTTTTGCAGGAAAGGCTCTATTAGGAAAATTTTAAAAGTAAGTCAATCTGAATTTAATAGATATGGATGGGGTCTTGCAGTGCACATCGCACCTTCCAATGTCCCAATAAATTTCGCTTTTAGTTTTGTCTTTGGATTGTTATCAGGAAATAATAATCTGGTTAGACTGCCGAGTAATACTTGGCCACAAGTGGAGCTCTTAGTTAGCATTTTTGAGACAATTATAAAGACTTCAAAATACTGTGCGTTAAAAAAAAATAATGCTTTTATTAGGACAGAGCGCGATAGTCTTAAGTTGCAAGAAATCATTGCTAACTGTGATGCATTGATTGTTTGGGGTGGTGATACTACCGTTTCAACTTTTAGACAGTTAAATAAAAAACCGAGATGTGTTGAGCTTTATTTTTCAGATAGAAAGTCAAGTCTTATTATTAATGCAGATATTATTAATAGTGGTAGTGAAAATGATCTTGACAAACTAGCTCTTGCTTTTTTTAATGATACATACATAGTAGATAACAATGCATGTTCATCGCCACGTAGAGTTTTTTGGGTAGGCGGCGATACCAGTATATTTGCTGCCAGTGCTAAATTTTGGTTAGCGGTTAATAGGGTTATAGAATCCAAAGATTATGAATTGGATGTAATAGCAAAGCTTGATAAATATCTTGATATTATGAAGTCTGTTGAAATAATGAAATCTGCAGTTTCAGTTGAAAAAATATCTGAGAATATTTGGTTGACAGCTAGAGATGGAGAGGTTGTTATTGGGCGGTTGGGGCGCTTTTCTGAGTCAGGATTTAGTAAGCTTGATCTTGCATTGAATGCGCTTGATAATGATGAGCAAACATTGACCTATGCAGGATTTAAAAAAGAGTATATTGAGAAAATTGTTATAGAATCTGATATCATGTTAGATCGTATTGTGCCAGTCGGTACAGCGTTAGATATTGGGTTTATTTGGGATGGTGTAGATGTTTTACAAAGGTTGTCTAGAATTGTTGTCTGTAAGTAAATTTCTATATGTATAGACTAACTATAAAAAGAATTGCGGATTTTTTGTTATCTATAATATTAATTGTAGTTTTATCGCCTATTTTCATTCTAGTTTCTTTATTAATTTTAATGAATATGGGGTCGCCTATATTGTTTACCCAATTGAGATCTGGACAGTATAAAAAAAGTTTTAAAATTTATAAATTTAGAACTATGTGTGATGAGTTGAAAGGGGGGTCGGATAGTGATAGGATTACAAGTTTAGGTGATTTTTTACGTCGATGGAGTTTGGATGAATTGCCGCAAATACTTAATGTGATTAAAGGAGATATGAGTCTTGTTGGCCCTAGACCTTTGTTACCGGAGTACGACTCTCATTATTCAACTGAGCAAAATAAACGGTTTCTTGTTAAACCTGGAGTTACTGGACTAGCTCAGGTTAGAGGAAGGAATAGCCTCAAATGGGATGACAAGTTTGCATTGGATGTTAATTATGTTGAGAATCAATCTATGTTCAATGATTTTAAAATTCTTATACAAACTGTATTTGTTGTTTTTGGCGCAAAAGGCTTTCGTAAAAGTGGTGAAGAAAAAAAATTTAGTGATTTATAACTAGTGGAGTAGAAAAATGGGTTTTGAATTAGATGCAAATGAATTGCAACGCTATCAACCAAACCGTTATCCTTTTTTGATGATTGATTATGTTACTGATGTTGAGCCCGGGAAGCATGCAAAAGGATATAAGTTTTTAACAAATAATGAGTGGTATTTCCCAGTTCATTTCCCTGGGGGGGCAAATATGCCAGGCGCTTTGCAGCTTGAAGCGATGGCTCAAATGCTAACTGTAGCTATCACAACACAGGAAGGGCTTGAGGGTGGAGTAACTCACGCGCTAAAGCATACTGTTCGCTACAGAAAGGAGATTAAGCCTGGCAAGTGTTTGGAGATAGAGGCATACGTAGATAGTTGGCGTAGAGGTGTGTGTAAAGGTAGAGCTATTGGTAAGGTTGACGGAGAGGTCGCATGTGAGGCTGAAATGATGATTACTATTCCAGAAATACTAGAAAGCTATTTGCCTAATAAATGAATCCTGATGTAATTATTGTTGGTAGTGGCATGTCTGGTGCGCCCGCTGCTTGGCTATTATCTGAACGTGGTTACAATGTATTGTTAATTGAAAGTGGAGAAAGTATTTCAAATGCAGAGCTCCCCACTGCCTCAGTAGACTGGGAAAGAAAAAAAGATTTAAAATTTAATCCGGTAGCCTCTACAAGGAGTAATGTTGGTGATTACCCTTTGAATGATAAGCAAAGTCCAATTGCGGTATGTAATTTTAATGCTGTAGGGGGGTCGTCTGTAATATATTCTGCGCACTTTCCTCGATTTTTAAAGGATGACTTTAAATTGCACACTAAAGAAGGCTTGGCAGTAGATTGGCCGATTGACTATGATGACCTCCTTCCTTTTTTCGAGCTAAATGAGAAGATTGTTAAGCTGTCAGGAAAGGTTGGAGATTCTTTTTATCCAGACCTAAAGAAAGTGTTTAATTCACCGGTTTCATTGGGAATTGCAGGTAAAAGTTTAGCAAATGGTTTTAAAAAGATGAAGTGGCATTGGTGGCCAAGTTATGCTGCTATAAATACAGATAAAAATATTGGGAGCAGATTGAAATGCCATGGTTTAGGGCCATGTAACGCAGGATGCCCAATGGGTGCAAAAGCTACTGTAAACAACACCTATTTAGAGTTGGGACTTTCAAAGCGCGTTACCTTAATGAGTGAGGTGGCGGTGTCTAAGTTGCTTATTCTTGATTCTAAGGTTGTGGGTGTTGAGGTGATAGATCGTAAACATCAAGTTGAAAATATTTATTGTAATAAGGTTATTCTAGCGGCAGGTGCGATTGGTACACCTAGAATTTTACTTAACACTCTTGATGGAATTGATGTAAATCAACATCCGCCAGGTAAGGATTTAATTGGAAAGAATTTAATGATGCATCCTTTAGGATATGCACAAGGTTATTTTTCTGAAAAAGTTGATACCGAGAAAGGTCCTCAGGGTGCAATGCTGTATAGTCTGGAATTTTATAGACCGTCAGAATCGGTTGATTTCCGTTTAGGATTTATGATGCATGCGCTCAGGGGTGACTCGCCTATTGAAACGGTTAAAAATCTTTATAGCGCGAGAAAATTAAAATTTGGCTCTAAAATTTATAAGCAATTTTCTGAAAATTATGGGCACTTTATAGGGATTGCTATCATATGTGAAGATCTTCCTGAAGCTTCGAATAAGGTTGAGTTAGATTATGATAATTTGGATTATTTTGGCATTCCTGGAGTAAGGGTTTCTTATAAGATATCAGAAAATACTAAGAAAATGATGTCATATGGGCTTAATAAGGCACGCCATGTATTGACTGCGGCTGGTGCAAAAAAGACCAGTGGTTTTGGTCCTATTAGAAACACAGGTTGGCATTTATTTGGCACTACATGCATGGGGAGTGATCCGAAGAATTCCGTAGTTGATGCAAATGGAGCGGTTCACGGAATAACAGGCGCATATGTTTTTGATGCGAGTGTTTTTCCAACTTCGTCATGTGTGAATCCTGCAAATACTATTCAAGCGCTCAGCTTGCATCTGTCAGATAAGCTTGATAAGTATATGAAAAATGAACATTGATATTTTTTTTAATAAATTATTTCCGGGTGATAAAGCCTTGGGCGTGCCTAAATTTACTCTTTGTGATGAGAACTATATTGTAGACAGCTACCTACAATCCGTTCCGAAAAATATTATTAATGAATTGGGTCGTGTAGAGTATGCTAGCCATTCTATAGAAGAGATATTGAAAAAATTAAAGAGTAATAATATAGAGATGCAGGTATTTATTAATGGCGCCATATCATTTTATTTTAGTAGGGCGGGTGTTGTAAGGCCGCTTACTGGAAGGTTGGTACCGCTAACCACTAGTGGAATGGCAAAATATTAGTAAGAAATGTTAGGATTATTTTATGATTAAAGAGACTTTAAACCAGACTAAGGGCGGGGTAGTAGTTGTAACTGGCGCCAACAGAGGGATTGGCCTTGCTACAGTGAAAAAGTTCATTGGCAAGGGTTGGTGGGTATGTGCATGTGTAAGAAATAAATCAAAGAGCTTAGATTTACTTATAGAGGGTAAAGGAAAGATTTATTCTATAGATTTTTCTAGTGAAAAACAAGTGACTGACTGTGCAAAAAATATAATACGCGATACTAATAAAATTGATGCGCTTATTAATTGTAGTGGAGTTGCATTCGGAAGTCTATTTTCAATGACAAGAATGACTGATTTAAAAGATATTTTCCAAGTTAATTTTTTCTCTCAGGTGTTATTTACTCAGTTGATCTCAAAAAAAATGATACGGAAAAAGCAAGGTTCAATTGTCAACCTATCCTCAACATCAGGCATACTAGCTGACCGTGGAACACTGGCTTATGGCTGTAGTAAGGCGGCATTTTCTCATGCAACTAGAATTATGGCTACAGAGTTGGGAGCATTTAATATTCGTGTTAATGCCATAGCGCCAGCAAAGGTTGATACTGATATGGGTCGTTTAATGGATGAAAATTCAAACAAAATTCTGAATTCTCGCTCAAGTATTAGTGGCGAAATCTCATCTGATGATGTTGCTGATTTAGCTTATTATTTATGTTCGGATGGTGCTAGATATATATCAGGGCAGGTAATTAGAGTTGATAGAGGAATGCCTTTCTAATGATAATTAATAATTGGCCTGTGTATAGTCAGCAAGAAATTGACACGGTTACAAAAGTGCTTAAATCAGGGAAAGTTAATTACTGGACTGGTAATGAATCTCGTGAATTTGAGCAAGAATTTGCAAAATTTTCAGAAACTACGTTTGCCATAGCATTGTCAAATGGAACGGTAGCACTTGATACAGCGCTACACGCACTTGACATTGGTCATGGCGATGAAGTGATTGTCACATCTAGAACTTTTCTTGCTTCAGTTTCTTCTATTGTGAATTCAGGTGCTGATCCAGTGTTTGCTGATGTTGATCCTGATACGCAAAATATTGATTTTAAAACTATTCATAAGGTTTTAACTGATAAGACAAAGGCGATTATTTGTGTTCACTTGGCTGGTTGGCCATGTGATATGGATCCTATTATTGAGTTGGCAGTTGAGCACGGATTGTTTGTTATAGAGGATTGCGCACAGGCTCATGGTGCAAAATATAAAGGAAAATCTGTTGGGTCATTTGGAGATATTGGTTGTTGGTCATTTTGTCAAGATAAAATTATGACAACTGGTGGAGAAGGTGGAATGGTTACAACCAATGACAGAAAATTATGGTCAAAGATGTGGTCATATAAGGATCATGGAAAAAATTGGGAGAAAGTATACAAAAAAAACCACTCTCCTGGATTTCGTTGGCTTCATGACGCTTTCGGTACAAATTATCGTATGACTGAAATGCAAGCGGCAATTGGCCGTATACAGTTGCAGTATATGCCTAATTGGAGTAACAAGCGTAGGAAGAATGCTGAATTGATTTGGCAAACAGCAAGAAATACCCCGGGTTTACGTGCTCCTAATCTATTTAATACAGGTTGTTTACATGCGGCATATAAGTGTTATATCTTTGTAAATGGGTTGGAGGTGGATCGTGACACTATTATGGCTAAAATAAATAATAAAGGTATACCTTGCTCCTCTGGATCATGTTCTGAGGTGTATCTCGAAAAAGCATTTGATAATACCGGATTAAGGCCAAAAAACCGCCTACCCATTGCAAGGCAATTGGGAGAGACTAGCCTAATGTTTCTGTGCCATCCAACGTTAACTGATCAGGATATTATTGATACTTGTGCAGTGTTGAGAGAAGTTGCGACAGATCATTTTTTAAATTACAAGGCTTCCAAATGATTCAGCTGGGCCTGGTCATTGATTTAAATTCTTGTATCGGCTGCAATGCATGTGTAATTAGTTGTGATGAATGGAATAATATTGAAAGTAATAATGGAGTAAAGAGTGTAAGTTTTAATCAAGTTCAAACTTATGAAACCGGTGACTTTAACAATTGTGAAACATTGCATTTTCCAAAAAGCTGCTTGCATTGTGAAGACCCTCCATGCGTTCCAGTTTGCCCAACTGGTGCCAGTTACAAACGCAAGAAAGATGGCATTGTTTTGGTCGATTACGATAAATGTATTGGTTGTGATTATTGCTCATGGGCTTGTCCATATGGGGCACGTGAGCTTGACCCAAGAGAAAATGTAATGAAAAAATGCACTTTGTGTGTGGATAGAATTTACGATAAATCACTGCCTAAAGAGCAACGCAAACCTGCTTGTGTGTTAGTGTGTCCAACCAATGCACGTTTATTTGGTGATATTAACAACCCTAACTCAAAAATTTATTCTATTATTGCCAATAATGATGGTTATCAATTGATGCCAGAATGGGGCACTAAGCCGGCTAACCATTATTTAAAAAAAGACTAATGCAAAACTAGATGGCAAGAGTGTTGTGTTAGCTGCAATATATTAACCGTGCATGTGATCTATTATAATATAACTTTATTTTAAATAAGATTTAATATGAATCCAGCTTTTTCTGTAATTTTTTTTACAACATTAATTGGCGCAGGCCAAGGGTTGTTTTCGGCCCTCTATATTGGCGAAGTTTATGCTTTTTTTAACATTGCTGACAAAAACAACCCTTCTCAAATGATAGAGACTGGTCTTTTTTTAGTTGTTATTCTTATGACTCTAGGACTATTTGCCTCAATGTTTCATTTGGGTCGTCCGGAGCGCGCTTGGCGAGCAATGTCTCAGTGGCGTACTTCTTGGCTTTCACGAGAGATTATTATTTTAATGGTTTTTGTTGTAATGGTAATTTTGTGGGGATTGACATATCTTGGTAAAGATAGCTTATTGTTAGGCAATTTTAAAGTTCATACTGATCTTATTATTGGCTTGATTGCTACTATTTTGGCAATTTTTCTCTACATCTGCACGGCAATGATTTACGTTGTTATTAGGTTTATTCAAGAGTGGTCAACGCCTTTAACAGTGTTTAATTATGTATTATTAGGATTGTCTTCTGGTTTTATTCAAGTTACCGCACTTGCAAGTTATTTTCAAAGTCCATTAATAGATTTTTATACAATCTGTACATTGAGTCTTATTTTAGCTGCCATGATTGTAAGATTGCTTTCACTTTATCGAAATAAACATATTAAATATAAAAGCACAATTAAAACTGCATTAGGCACTCAAGATGAAAAAGTACGGCGAATTTCACAAAATAATGAAATTAGTCCTTGTGATACTCGTAAGTTTTTTCATTATTCTAGTCTTGGGTTGATGCGATTAATTAAAGGGTTGTTTTTGATTTTTGCCTTTGTGATGCCCTTTTTTCTTGTTATTCTTGGCTGGAGTGAAGATGATTCTGGTATTCTAATTGCTGCCATTTTTATTCAATATATTGGACTGTTGGCTGAGCGTTGGTATTTTTTTGCTCAAGCTAATCACCCTAAAAATATTTACTATCAAGCGACTTAATTATTTCAGAATTATTGATTAATTTAACCAAACATATAAAAAATTTAGCAACCCATTGGAGATGGGTATATAGTCAGAGGTGCTCCTCATAATCACCATGAAAAATACACAGACAAGCTCTAAATGTCTAAAATCCTCGCAAAATAAATCAGTTGCTGAAGTAAAAAAATTAAAGTGGATGTTGGCACTATAGATTTAGTTAGCTAAAGAGAAGAAATCACTCCTAGCTTCATTAAGATAGATGTTGAAGAGTCTGACTATCATTGCCACCTTAAACAACTAAAGCTCACTCTTTTATAAAGAGAATGACGGTGATATCTTTATAATTCGTATATTACGTAAAAGTATGGATGTTTTACAATATTTTGATTAATTATCATTAGTTATTAAAATTTACACTATAAAAGTTAAAGTGTAGAATTAAAAGGTAGGCGGTGTTTTAATTTAAGTGACTTTGGCTAATTATGATGGCTAGCCACAATAAGCCAATCTTGATCACTCCAGCTTTGAAGATATCTCATTGCACTAGTTTCTGATTTCCACCCACCTCTAAGCATAATTTTTTCTAGTGGGATATTTTTGTCTAATAAATCAAGTGCAGCGCCAACTCTAAATGAGTGGCCTGATAGTTCTCCAATTTGATTCAGTCCAGCTTGCTTTTGAAGACTTTTTAAAATATGATTAATCGATGCAGGTGTAAGAGAAGGGTTAGTATATAGATTTCGTTTGAAACTTCTAAGGATGTAGCCACTATCTTGATCAATTGCTAGTGACCAGCTTGAAATCATCCCAGATAATTCTCCAGATATTGGAATTGTTTTCCCTTGATTGTACTGATCAGTTTTAGAGTGTCTCAGTAGGAGTGCATGCTTATGATTGCCAAGATGTTGCAAGTCTTCAAATTTAAATTGGCAAATTTCTGAGCGACGACGCATGGTTTCATAACCAAGTTGTAAAAGCAGTTTATTTCTGAGACCGACTATATCGTCAGAGCAAACATTTTTAAGTTTTGTCAGAATATCATAAGTTAGAGGTGTTGCTTGTTTTTGAGGTTTACCAAATTTTCTTCTAAGTTTTTTAAAGGTTAGAATGACTATAGGCTCTTTTGTGGGGTTGATGCTTTTAGTAAGATTGAATATACTACTAAGACTGGCTACTCGTCTTTGGATTGTTGCAACAGTTAGACTCTCACCCATCTCTAGAATATAGTCTGCAAATTTATCTTCATGAGTATCTAGTGGATCGTATTGATATTTTTTACACCAGGTGGCATAATGTTCAAAATCAGAACGGTATGATCTGATAGTATTGGGTGCGTAGGCACCCTCTAATGAATTGAAGAGGTTATTTATTTTTTTCATGTTTAATATTAATTGATATATTAAACATCATTATATCTTATTTATATGATTTCATCTAGACAAATTAAAGCGGCACGTGCACTCCTTAGCTGGAAGGGTCAAGACTTAGCCGACAAGAGTGGCGTTGGTGTTGCCACACTTAGGAGGTATGAAGCTCAAGATGGGATGCCTAATGCGAACAAGTTTGTCATTAAGGCTATTAAAACCTGCTTGGAAGAGGCGGGGATAATATTCTCTGGAGATCCACTGACTGATCCCGGGGTAAAACTTCGTAAGGGTGATTAATTTTATGACTGAAGATAAACTTAAACAAAGTCTGGCCATTCTTGACCCAATTCGTACGGTTAAGCTTAAAGATAAGACTGGTAATTTTGAAGCTATTTTGCAAGGACTTCTATCCGATCTTGAAACACCCAATACTTTGAGTGTTTTACTGTGTGAGCAAATTGCGGAGTCAATCTTTTGGATGAGGCGACATGTAGAGGATAAGGAGCTGATACTTCTGGAAGCCACTGCTGAAAAAATTGATCAAGCGCAAAGAAGTTATGGTAATAAGAGGACTTACACTGCTGAAGATGTAAAAAAAGTCTTACTAGGTGATGAAGCGCTTAAGCAGAAGATCAATGACGAGCTAAAAAATGCTTCATCTAATTCTACCGCCACATCATCAGATATCTTCAAAAAAGTCTTGATGCTATCGACATAAAATCCCGCATTATTAAGCGTATGGATCTAGAGCTTAAACGTATCGAACGAGATTTAACCGTACTAGAGCATGACCCAGAAGCAAACTAAGGCGAATAGAGAGAACGCAAAGCAATCTACTGGCCCAAGGACGAGGTCAGGTAAGGGCAGGTCCAGTCAAAACTCAATCAAGCATGGTCTTAATCAGGCGCTCGATCTTGAACATGATGATCGTTTCATTATGCTTTTGAGACTTGTAAAGGAAGATGGTTATACACATGATATAGCTTATTCTATTGTCTCAGCTATCTTTGATCACCGTCGAGTGATGGAGGCGTGTGATCAGCAGTACCATGCTGCAGGGAAGGTCTATGGTCAAGCAGAGATTATAATGATTCAAGATCTTGAGAGTGATGCTGAGCTGGGCCGTGTAAAAATAGACTATAATGACACATTAAAGATTGCAAGATTTAAGGCAAGGGTA
>Ga0257123_1000987_pt1 | contig 18769 bp, 18 predicted proteins | sample SI106_135metaG_FD_190185 | JGI IMG/M metagenome (GOLD analysis project Ga0257123, IMG submission 190185) | Marine microbial communities from Saanich Inlet, British Columbia, Canada - SI106_135 | ecosystem: Environmental > Aquatic > Marine > Inlet | place: Canada: British Columbia | collected...
TGCGCTGAATATGATCCATTTTTAATTTTGGCACTATAGACTGGGCTGCACTTAGAAATTTCTTGGGTAACCACTCAAAGGCCTGCTCATGGACGTATCTTCTCATTTTTTTACTCAAGAAAAACTGGGTCAACATATGGCGGCTAAATTCAAGTGACATTAACGGTTCAACACCATGCATACCATTATAATTCTCTCGTCCAAAAGCAGGAGTTGCTGTTGGCCCTAAATATATAGTCCCATCTATACTCGGAGTAACATGAACACCAAGGAAAGGAATATCTAAATCAGGAACTGGATATAAATTTGTATTAAACTGAAATGGTGTATCTTTTTTTAATTCCCAATAATTTCCTCTAAAAGGTAGCATAGTAAACTGTTTACCAACACCGAATTTATGTGCAACACGATCAGCTTGAAGCCCTGCACAATTAAAGAGATGACTATAGGATAGACTAGAGCCATTTGATAGAGTTATGCATTTCTGATTCGTTGAAATACTCCAGTTTGCTTCAGTGAAGATAAAGTTAACACCCTTTTCTTCAAGACGTTGGCGTAATCTTTGGACTACCAATATAGGCTTTACAATACTTGTTCCTGGACTCCATAATGCTCGACCACTAGAAGTATGTCCATCTGGTACGAGCTCATGGAATTGTTGTTCATCTATTAATTCAACACTTGCTCCATTAGCTTGACCTCGTTCAAGAAGTACTTCCAATTGAGCATCTAAATCTTCTTTTTGAGGTGTGATAACCTTACCACAAGTTAAGACAGGTAAATCCTCTTCTTCACACCATGCTTTCAAACGTTTTGCACCAGCAACACAAACCTTTGCTTTCAATGAAGTAGGATCATAATATAATCCTGCATGAAGCACACCACTATTTCGACCTGATCCGTGTTTGCCTACAGACGACTCTTTATCCAACACCGTAATAGATAATGATGGGTGTCTTTCCAGAAGTTGGTAGGCAACAGACATACCAACAATGCCTGAACCAATAATGCAAACATCTGTAGAGTTAGAGGGGTGATTTATCATTTTAAATGGTGAAGGTTAATTAGTGTATGACAAAACTTTGTCAGTTAACTTATTTTTAATCTCATAGAAGATTACATAAGGATAGTAAAATAATACTTTTTTGAAACTGTATGTTTTTAAAAGTGACTTGATAAGTACAAGCTCTTGAAATAATATAAAACCATTAAAACGAAATAAAGCTAGAAATATACTTCGTAAATGCAGCTTAATGAATAATTTTAATAGGATAGTATCTGCATTCTTAATGTTATACCCGTGCGCAGTGCTCTCTTGCAAAAGAAAGTTTATTAGTTTTAAAAAAAGACTGTTGTAACTATTTTCAATGAAAAATGACCGATCTAATTCTCTTCCCCAATGCTTACTTAAAGTTTTCAAATCTGGATTTAGAAATGCATTTTGCCCCTGCTGAGCATGTACCCTATGGCATGAAAGTGGCTCACTATTATATGATGATTTCCATCCATCGAAGGCCACACTAAGCCAAAGATGAACATCACAGAACAAACCCAATTTCATATCAAATCCATCTAGACGTTGTAAAATTTCGGTACGTGCCATAGCTAGTTGTATTGGTACAAAATTATCAACGATATCGGTTATGGTTTCTTCGGAACTAAACAATCGACTTTCACTATGATTTACTTTTGTAAATTTCGTATTTCCATTTTCATCAACAACACGAATAGATGAATAGGCAAAGCCAACCTTTGGTTCATCAAACTTTCTTACATACTGCTCTAGACAGCCAGAAAGTAACAAATCATCATGAGGAAGAAGTAAAAAGTATTCTCCTTGCGCTTCTTTAATACATTTATTGAAGTTCCTTATTGATCCTATATTTTCTTCGTTTTTTATATATCTTATTCGTTCATCATTTATATTGTTAACAATATTCGATGTACCATCTGTAGAACAATTATCAACAATTAACAACTCATAATTGGTGAGGTTTTGCTCAAGAACGCTATTTATACAATCAAGAATATATTCTTCGCCATTAAATACAGGAATACAAACACTAATAAGGGATAATTGTCGCTTAGGCATATTTTGAAATTACTAGGCTAAATAAGAAGACTATCAATTAAACAGACAGCCGTAACTGTTCCACTGTTTTTTTGATACCGTCTTCGATTGTAAGAGAAGGAGTCCAATTGGTCCTGTTTTTTAAGATACTTAAATCTGCGTATGATTTTGGCTGGATTTGCTCTAATGTAGGCACATCATGAGAGCCAAACACTAGTTTTTCAGAGTCCGCTCCCAACTCATCCCAAAATAACTTAACAAAATCTTTCAATAAAATAACATTTCCACTACCTAAATTAATTATTCCAGACTGCTCTACGTTTGTGATCCTGCTGATACCTTCTGCAGCTTCAGAGACATGAATGTAATCCCTATAATGTTCACAAGGTGACAAGCTCATTTCATCACCCTGAATTGAGTTTTGAAATAATTGATTTATTAGTGAATTATGTTTCTGACCTGCGCCATAAGTGTAAAACAATCTAATATGAATAAAAATTCGATTGATTTTCTCTGCAGACTCTAATCCATATTTAGCTAAAGCAATTTTTCCTTTAACATAATTATTAACTTCACCTGTTGGAAGGTGGTTTTCTTTTAATAAGCCCTGACGATCACCATATTCAGACGATGAACCAATCAAAAGAATCCTTTTCACTCCAGCATTATAAAATTCATCAATTAAATTGATGCCATCTTGTACATTTTCGTTAATATGGCATTCATGATGAGGCTCGTAGACATTACCCCAACCAAGATGAATAAATGTATCTGGTGCTCCATGCCTCTCAATTACATGTTTAATTTGAGAACGATTAGAAAAATCAGCGTAAATAAGTTCATTATTATCAGTAGGTGAATTTGTAAGAAATTTTACTTCATAACCAGAGTTTAATAGTGCTCGACTTACATATGAACCGACAAACCCTCTTGAGCCAGTTAGCCATACTATTTTTTTCATTTTAAGTCCTCAATTAGCTCTAAAATTGCCCCATCAGGGTCATGAGCATATAGAATTTTAGCTTTCCCTCCTGGCGCAATAAGAGGTTCTGATTTGCATGAAAAACCATTTGAAATAATTTCTTGATGCAATGTTGAAAGATTTTCAACAGTTAGCGCCACATGAGAACAACCCAATCTATTTGATTCATTGCGGTTTAGACCATTTGAAATATCCGGGTCTGGGTGAGAATGATATTGTAATAACTCAATCAACCCCCCTTTGGGGATAATCAATTTAACCCATTCTAATTTAACTTTATTGATACCTGTCAGTTTATCAATAAACCCCCCCTCTTCAGTGTGACGCCGATATATTTCCAGGCCTAAAATATCAGAATAAAATTTTAAAGAAGTATCAATATCTTTTACAACAAAACCTACATGTCGGATAGACGATGTATTAGATTTATCCATGATTCACCGGAAATTTATAATTACTTTTTATGCATAGTTTTTTGTACTTAATTGATTTTTTATCATTTTTCAATTCTGAATATATTAGATAAAGCAAGTGGAATGATCGATATACTGTTCTCCAATCAGAGTTTATCTTGTTAGTCGTAACATCCTTCAAGACCTTAATAGCTTCATCCAAATCACCTTCATGCTTTAATAATTTCCCATACTCAAGTGCAATTTTATCATAAGGACTATATCGCCAGTTTTTGATAATTTCTAATGCAAATTTTCCATTATTACTATCAGGCAATAAAGACTCATCAACAGATGGTGCGTTGTCCTTTAATGTTAAAGAGTCATGTATAGTCTTTAAATTACCAGTAAACTTGGCTCCTGAATCCTGCAAACAAAAAAATCGATATAAAGGCTCTACAAATGCACGAGGTAATACTTCGTTTTCAAGTCCTATCTCATATTCATTAATCCATATATCTTCTTCTGATGCAAGAGTCTTCGGTTCATCTGGAAGTGTGGCAGAAATACATACACCACCCAATGGGCGTTTGTCTTTCCATACATCTCTTCTATAAGTATCTGCGTCAGCGACTATATCAATGTTATCGAAGCCAAGTATTTTTAGATTCATTACAAGTGATTCAGTTGTCGGAATATTTACAATAGTATTATGAGCTGCTGAACCATCATAATAAGCAGATTCATATTTTTGTGCCGTGACACCACAAATTTCATCTTCAAATTGATATACCAGATCTCTCATTTCTATTTCTTCTTTAAGTTCCTGCGTAATGTAGTTTGAAGAAATACACCTTGATTCAACAAATAGCATATGTCGACATGACTCTCTAACTTTTCTAAGTGCAAGTGGAATTGATTCTACATGGTATAAAAGACCTGCACATATAACAATATCAAACACTTCATCTTGCAAAGATTCGATATCACCTACTCGATACTCTACAGAATTTTCTAATTTCAAAATTTTTCTAACTGTGCGTCCTTTATCTATGTTCTTTTCTCTGGGCTCTATACCAACCATCTTCGCAAAGGGTAAATCACTGAGCTGGTGAAGAACCCAACCATCATTACATCCAATATCTAGAATTGAGAATTTTTTTATTTCATCTAAAGTGTAATTTTTTAATATAGATTCGCGGATAAGTTTAATAAAATATTCGCTACGACCCGCTAATCCTTCTTCATTACCAACAGATATATCACCAGATTTCCAAATTGCCATACTGTATGGACCATTGGCATTAAGCTCTTCGATTTGTTCCTCTGTAATTTTTGAACCATCGTTTAATATCATTATTATTTCCTCAACAAGTAGCCATCAGGTGCTACAGTAATTAGTATTTTATTTTGAATATCTTTATCAATTGAAAAGTCTGAGTTTGTATCAAGATACTTATAGAGTGCGCTTTTAGGGCTATTTCCCGGTCCCCATGGGCGATCTGGACTCGCTGAATCCGGTAAATCTTCAATAACAGAATCAAATACCACACAGTAACTACCCGATGACACAAGTGGTGCATATGCTTCCATTTCTGCAAGCACATGATCATGAGTATGGTTAGAATCTAAAAAGACCATAATACGTTTGTACCCTTTTGATAAGTCATGAACTTTACTAATAATTTCAGGTGCAATTGATGAGCCTTCTATAAGCTCCATTCTGTTTCTCATAGGGTGCTCATCTAAAGCTTCACGATTATGTGAGCGTATATCAATATCTACTCCAATAACTTTACGTTTAGGTTTCTTCGGATCAAGCACTGTTCCTGACTCGAGAGCATCACAATAATCTAATAAGGCGAGTACAGATGCACTTAATACCAATGAACCACCATGGGCAACACCTGTTTCAATAATTAAGTCAGGCTTAACTTTCCAGATAATTTCCTGTGTTGCCACAATATCCTGAGGGTATTGAATGATTGGACGAGACAGCCATTCAAAATTATATGAATAGTTTGACTTTACAGACTCTGAAAGGAATTCACTTGCTAAAGTTTTTAAATTATCGGAATGTTTTTTCATTGTGTATTTTTAATCCTTATTAAATATTTATACATATATCACTTATGAAGTAATATCATTAATTATTTTGTTGTAGTCAATATCTAATTCGTCCTTACATGGATAAAAGGATTCATTAGTTGTTGTGCGTGAAATAATAATTTTATTTTTTAATGTACACGCATTTAAAACATCAACAAGAAAACGGTCACTTAGACGATTTCTGCTTTTAGTATCATCTATTAATATTAATTTTTTAGAATTCTTAACATCATCCAATATCCTAGAATAATTCACATGCAAATGTGAGTTAACTGAAAAAAGAGATGAAGCTATACTGCTTTCCCGCATAACATTATACAACTCCAATCCGTATGGAAGAGAATTATTAAAACAAACAATCGTTACGTCGCTACCTTTCTTGTATTGAAAATAATTACAATTTTCATCTTGATACAGACTTTCCAAATCCAATACTTCTTTCTGCAAAAGCCTTTGACCTGTACTTAATATTCTGAAACCAGGTTTTGTCAGGTGATTAGATATAATGTTGGCGGCATCTACTTTATTTGTAAAAGAATACCCTTCAATTCCCGCTATAGAGCAAAAATCATCAAAATTATTCAAAGAAGATTGAGGTCCCTCGTATCCGCTATCGACAGTAACTGGAAAAATGGTGAATGATGCCGATGGCTTGGTTTGCCTTATCACATTATATGTGTTTACCAATTGGTCTATACCAAGCAGTAAGAAGTCCATTTGCTTCATAAAAAATACTGAAGAAACATCATTCAACATTAAACCAAAACCAACCCCAACAAGAGAATTCTCACTATTAGGTGTATTTATAGTTAAACCACCATTACATGACGACAAGCCCCTCGTTAATCCACTAAGACAAGAGCCTGCATCTATATTTTGTCCATAAAGAACAAGATCCTCATTATTACTAATATGCTCCTTAAGTAAGGAATTTATATATTGAACATACTTCATGATATATCTTCTTTTAACTGCACGCTCATCTCATTAGAAATATCAGTTAACTCATCTACAGATAAATACTTATTTAATAAGAATAATGGATCTTCATTGGATGATACTAGCTGAGGATATTCTTTTTCATCTACTTCCGGTGCAGGTCCACCATGATAGTTAATAAACTTGCCATCTGGATAACCTTCGCTTTCCATGAACCAATAACCAAGTGTTGTCAATTTCACTTCAATTAAAATAGGTGAGTTATTATCTAACGCCTTAGATCTGACCAAATTAATTTTTTCCTGATACTCAAATGGATCATTTCCCTGTAATAACAAGTATTCTATATCTAATGCCCCTGCTAATTGAGAGAAGTCAATATTTGCCCTTCTTTCTTTGATTCTGGTTGCTAATGACCACTCATTATTTTCAACAAGTACTACTGACGGTAGATTATTAGATTTTAAAAATAACAAACTTTCATAAAATGACCCTTCCTCTATAGCTCCATCACCGGTAGTTATAAATACAACTCCATTTTTATTTTTCATCTTATTGGCAAGAGCATAACCACAACCAACTGGAAGATTGTTCCCAAGAATACTGGAGGAGTAATATATATTTTTATCCGGATTGGATAAATTCATAGAGCCAAGTCGTCCATTCGCCAAGCCACTACCTCTCAAGTAATATTCATCTAGCTCTTCTTTTAAAGTGCCCATTTTTGCCAGATTATAATGAATATTTCTATGTGTCAAAAACAAACTATCTTGTTCATGCATAGCTGCATCAACTGCTACAGCAATACTTTCATGCCCCATAGCAAGGTGTATCGGCACTAAAAAATCCCCATTCTTATAACGTTGATTTACTAATACCTGCGCCAACCTTAACCATATTATTTTTCTTATTATATTTTGCTTATTTTTTTCCATATTAACGTATTGTAATATTTATTTAATAGATTTTGTTTATATAAATTGAAGCTGACATTGAAAATTTATCTTCCAGTAATAAACTATTATGCTACAACTTTACTTTTTAGAATTTCCAGATATGTAGGCGCTTCAAGCGTGTTTTCTGAAGGAGCCCATGGAGCCATCTTTTTCCATGTTGAAGGGTTATATACTCCTTCCATCGTTTCAAAGACAATCACTTCTTTTGTAAGCATTACATATGTATGCCAAGTAAATGCGGGAACATCTATAGACTCCCTACCACCTTTCGCCAAAACATATGTATTAGTGACTTCACCATCGTCATCAAAGGTAATAAGAGCAAACGATCCATCAAGAAGAAACATCTTCTCAATTTTTTCTTCACTAGGGTGAAGGTGCGGATGCATATATGAGTCTTCAAGTATAAAGTTAAAAACTCTATTATGATAATCACCTTGCTTATGCATGATTTTTGGTGAGCGACATCGTTCTGAGTTTTTTGCCACACTAAAATATAAGCTTACCTCATCAGACGATAGTTCAGGAATTTTTTCAGCAGTCATTTTAACTTATTCCTTGAAGGTTTTATTTAATCCAAAAAAGTTCATCATTGATTAATTTTTCTTTATGAAGAAACTCAATCTGCTGAAGCCTATAAAATTCCTTACGATTAAATATATCTTTGCTCAACCCGATATCTTGTAAATCTTTCAAGAGCGACTTTATGCCTTCTTCAACAGTCCACTTGCATTCAAAACCAGGTAAAATTCTTAATATTTTATCAAATGACACCTTATAAGTTCGTGTATCGACACCATCTTGAATTTTTCTATCTTTAATTAATTCATTTTCTTCATCATTGGCGTCACTTCCCAAATAAGTTAATTCAGAGCCATCTACATTTGAATGGATAGTTTTTGCTATATCAATAACTTTATAGTTATCTTCATTTCTACCAACATTTAAAACTATTAACTTGTCTGAATTATTTTCCCAATCAATACAACATCGAAACGATTCACAGGCGTCATCTATGTGAAGGTGAGGCCTCCAAGCTTGCCCATTGGAATTTAGAGTCACCTTTTTTGTTGAAAGAGCCAGACCGCAGAGCATGTTAATTACTACATCAAACCTTATTCTTGGCGACATTCCATAAACAGTCCCAAACCTAAGTGCAATAGGTGAAAATGTATCATCGGAAATTTTCGACAATCCTTCTTCAACTTGTATTTTATTTATTGAGTAAGATGTTTGAGGATTTGTTGGGCTATCTTCATCAAGTAAACGGTCTTCTACTGCTGCCCCATATACAGAACAGCTTGATGGATAAATAAATTTCACTCCAAGCTTCTTACACATTCCAGCGATATTAAGTGCATAATCACGTGTAGGATCATATATTTGTTCAGAAGTCATATGCCCAAAAGGATCATTCGAAATACCCGCGAGAAGAATAAGAACATCAAAACCTTTAATATCCGTTTCGCTCAAAAGCCGAGCATCTTTTATAACTGTTGTCACTGGTTTTGGTGTTGTAAGTTTTCCGCTTTCAAAAAAACCTGTATCAATACCACAACAATCGTAGCCTCTTTCTTGTAAATACTCAGTCAATCGACTTCCTAAATAACCTTGATGTCCAACAATCAGAATTTTCTTCATTCTCTTATTTTTTCCTTTCGTAATATAATATAAACATTTAAAAAATTAATTATTATTTTTGAGATAAGACAATGCTAGATTGCTTCATGTCAATTTTATCTTGGTCATAATATGTAATCCGAGTTCCCGCGCTATCTAATTTCACATCTAAACAAAATAGCCCTGATAAAACATCAATTACTTTAGCTTGATTTTTTGGTTCTACATACAAAAGAAGAAAACCTCCACCGCCAGCCCCTAAAAGCTTACCACCTATTGCACCAGCCTTTCTTGCCTTCTCGTAATAGTTATCAATTTGTGTATTCGAAATATCATTTGTAATACTCTTCTTCAATAGCCAGCCTTGATGAAGAATATCACCAAAATTAGCCATCTCCTGATTTCCAGAAAGAACATCTCTTAAGGGATGAACTAAATCTCGCATTTGAACTAAAACATCCCTCTTTTTATCGGTTGCTTGATTTTGACTTTCTAATACATCACTCGCATCACGTTTTAACCCTGTGTAGAACAACATCATGTTTTGTTCTAATGTATTTTTAACCTCATTTGTATAAAAAACAGGTTCGACTGCTATCGTTTCATCGGCATTGAATGTAAATACATTCAAATCACCATAAGATGATGCAAAGTGGTCTTGTTTTCCCATTGTACGTTTAAGTATATCGACTTCAATACTCCCCGCCTCAGAGGCTAAAGCATGTTTTGTTGCATACGTTCCTTTAAGGGCATGCAGGGCATGAACAAGCCCAACAGAAAACGCACTAGAAGAGCCTAATCCTGTACTACCTGGAATATCAGTAAAAGTGGTAATTTCAATAGGAAAATCAATTTCAAATAGTTTAAGTGCCTCTCTAACAATAGGATGTTCTATATCCTCAATATGATTACAAAACTCAACTTTACTCCAGTTGATACGGTACTTATGTTCAACAATACCAATTTGATGCTTTACTACAACATAAATATATTTATCAATTGATGTACTTAAAACTTGCCCAGGTTCTTCTGAATAAAATGAACGAAGATCTGTTCCACCACCAACAAAACTAATGCGAAACGGTGTTCGTGAAATAATCATGCTTATAGTTTACTCATATATAACTCTATTTCTGGAAGAGCATCACTTAGCTTACCAACATTGATACTCCATTTAGGTATATTTTCAATCGATTCAAATTCTTCACTAGATGCAATTAAAACAGAGCCGCATTCAGCATTGTATGCTGCCTCACAATCTCGCACATCATCACCAATATATAGTGTCTTATCCATACGTAGAAGATATTCTTTTGCTATTTGAAAAAAAAGACCGGCTTTAGGTTTACGACAATCACAATTGTCATCCCAATGATGAGGGCATACATAAATGTCATGAACTTTGACGCCTTCGCTTTCTAACTCAGAAATCATTAAATTATGCATTTGTGTTAATTCTTTTTCACTAACCATCTCACGCGCAATGCCTGCTTGATTCGTTATAACAATAAAAGAAAAACCGTGCCGCGCAAGCTGTTTCATCGACTGAACTGTATCATCAACCCACTCAAATTCTTCCCACTTAGCAACATACTCACCCTGTGGTGCTTTTCGATTAATAACACCATCACGATCTATTAGAATTAGTTTTTTTGGCGTTAGATATTCTCGCATTAATTCAAGTCGCTCCATATCGGAGATACTATGATATGGATCATTTACAACCAAACCAGCTATCTGACGATTTTCAACAAGTAGTTCAATAATGTTTGTAAAACTTATATCAGGCGAATTCTTGATATCGGAATAGAGTGAAAGAACATAGTCACGTTCAATAACCATATACCCTACTTCCACATAATCCAGGCATTCACCAATTCTATCTTTTATATATGCCTGCATTCTCCCATCAGGAGAAACCCGTATATTCCCAGTAGGTTTTGGAGCTAAGAGTAAACTTACAGCAACATTCTCTTGCTCATGTAAATTCATCAATTTTTTTAAATTAAATTGAACAAAATTATCAGAATACAAAAGAAGAAATTTATCATCGAGCTTAGACCTGGCTTCCCATAACCTGCGACCGGTATCCCACTCCTCTAGTCCATGTGAGTACTCAATAGTCCAACCCCACTTACTACCATCACCAAAATACTCTTGAATTATTCCTCCCAAGTATCCGGTCAATAATACAAAACGTTTAATGCTTTGTTCTTCTAATTGTACTAGCAAATATTCTAGGAACGGTTTATCCAGTACAGGTGCCATTGGCTTTGGTAAAGTTTCTGTTAATGGACGAAGCCTACTGCCTAGACCACCACAAAAAATAACTGCTTGTTGAGGGTAGCTCATCAAATTGCCTCAAAAGCCTTAACTGTATTAAAAATACCAGCCTCTAAAGACACCTCAGGCATCCAGCCACATTCACTAATGCTATTTATGTTTGCCCAGTTACCTTCATTAGATGAAGGCATATTTTCATAAATAGGGGGAAGATTCAAAGCAGATGCAACACAATTCACAACTTCCCAAACAGCTTTGCCTTGACCGGAACCTATGTTGTACGCACCAGAAATATTATCTAACTCAATCAGATGTCGTATAGCATCAGCCACATCAGAAACATAAATAAAATCATTCACAGCTAAAGGATTATTAATTTTAAGCTCCACACCATTTTTCAAACTATTGTAGCAAGATGGAATTAATGAATTTTGACGCTGACCGGGGCCATAAACAAAAAACACACGACCCCATGTTAAGTTAATACTGTTTTCATGACAGATACTATTACTTATCATATGCAAGGATGTTTTAAATGCAGCAAACACGCCGGGAGCTATTGGGGAATCGGACTCACTTAAAGAATTTTTCGCATTGCCGTATTCCCAGCAAGAGCCCACTGCGAATATTTTTTTGCATCCAACTTTTTTAAGACTCTCAACTAAGTTAATACCAGATATTAAGTTTATTTTATTGTTTTCAAGGGAGTAATCAGGCAGTCCATACCATGCTAGATGTATGCAGCAATCTGGTTTAAATTCTTCTAATGCAGGCAAATAGGATTTAGGATTGGATAAATCACCTGATACATACTGCACTTTATTACCAGACTTTAAGTCCTTAACTGAACGCGTCAAACATAGAAGTTCATGTTGTCCTAAAATTGGAATTAAATGCTTTCCAATAAAGCCGCTACCACCTGTTATAAAAATTTTCATTGAATTAACTTTATGCTATCCAGATAATTTGGTAAATTTTCATCTTTCTCTGATATATGCTCAACTTCTGAAGGCCATACAAAATTGAACTTTGGATCTTTATATGAGAAACCTTGATACGAATTTGGTGCGTATAACTCAGACATATAATAGTGAATAATTGTATTAGGTTTAATGGTAAGGAACGCATTTGCACAACCGGGCGGAACATAAAGAGCATTACGTTCTTCTGAATCTAAAGTTACTGATTCCCACTTCATATATGTATCTGATTCTTTACGTAAATCCACAACTATGTCGTAGACTGCACCGGTTATACATGAAATAGTTTTACCTTCAGCGTGTGGTGCTAGCTGATAGTGAAACCCCCTTAATGTGTGCAGATGGGGATTCTCTGAAACATTCCCCTGCAAAACACCGGTAGTAATTCCATGTTCAGCATACTCTTGACTACAATAATGGCGACGAAATACACCACGTTCGTCACAAAACAGTTCAGGCTTAATCAAAAATGCACCTGATATACTTAACTCATTAAATTGCATTTTAAATTTCCAATAAATAAGGATCGTTAGGCAATGGAATTAGTATATTTCCTTTAAAGCCTTTTTCTTTTAAATCATCAATAATTTCATCTTTGAAGTTCCAGGCAAGAATAACAATAGTATCTGGGCTTACCTTAAGCGCTTCATCAGGGGATAAAATCAATACATCAGTACCCGGAGTATAACGATTGTGTTTAAGGGGATTCTGATCAGCAATACAAGCAAGGTGATTGTGATTAATTCCACAGAAATTTAGCAATGTAGAGCTTCGTGCTGATGCACCATAACCTATTAATTTTTTACCTGCAGAAAGCTCAGACTCTATTAATAATTTTAAATCTTCTCGATGCTTTTGAGATTTATTAGCAAACTGTTGCCAAGCCTCAAGGGATGCAATGCCTTGTTCATTTTCCCATTTGAGTTTTCCATTTAATGCGCTTGTTTTAGTTCTTTTTTCTTTAGAAAAATAGGCTACAAGTGAACCGCCGCTAATTGGGCTTTCTGCAACATCAAACAAGCTTAAACCATGACGTGAAAGTAACTCATTAATACTGTGTAAAGAATGATAAAAAAAATGTTCATGGTAGATTGAGTCATAATGCAATTCACTTAATATTTTATCGATCCAGTGAAACTCAATTGCACCGACACCCTCTTCATCTAAACTATGTGCCATGCCTGAAACAACATCATTTGGATCGGGCACATGAGGAATCACATTTCGTGCAATAACAATATCTGCGCTGCCGTTTTCCTCTGTAACTAGCTTAGATACATCGAGACTGAAAAAGTCAGCACGTGTGGGAATACCATTTTTTTCTGCTTCTTCAGCCAGGTTTTTTGCTGGATCAATACCTAAAACTCTATGACCACTTTCTTTAAAACATTTTAGAAATGTTCCATCATTGCTTGCTATTTCAACTATAAATAAATCAGTTGCTTTTTTAACTTTAGACAAGATACGCTCAGCAAATATTTGACTATATTCACGAGCTCCTTTTGATGTACCCGTCACCCACACATAATTACTAAACAAGTAATCAGGATCAATAGTTTCGGTAAGTTGAATCGTTGTACATTCAGCACATCGACAAATTGTTAGCGATACATTTTCTAAAGTATCCGATAAGCTTTCTCGAAGAGAATTAGCTGGAGGTTGATCACCTAACTCAAGAATTGTTTGAAGTTTTTTACTTCCGCAAAGCCTACATTTTGAAATTGTTTTAGAAATCATTAAATTTTATACCTAAAATCTGAACCCACAATATTGTTATTAACCTGATGCTTCAACTGCTCTATCCTTATAGTGTCGCGACCACGGAATTGATTTTCATTAAAATCTACTTCATCAAAAAACTCAATCAACTCTTTACCTCCCATATCAAGGTCCCATTCAGGTTTATAATATTCTTTAAGTTCGTTTAATATTCTTGAAAAACTTACTTTGTATGTTCTTGAGTCTGCATGCTCACCAGTAAAGATTAATTCGCAACCCGGAACCGCTCTTTGAGCTGCTTCTGCGATGTCTCGAACTGTGAAGTTACCATTTGGTACGCCTACATTAAAAGCACGCCCAGATACTAATGCCGCAGGTGCTTCAACCCCAGCAATAAACGCAGAACACACGTCTCGTATATGAACGATAGGACGCCAAGGCGTTCCATCACTCATTATTTCGATTCTACCTGTTGTGTATGCACACGCAACGAGATTATTAAATACAATATCACAACGCAACCTTGGGCTTGCACCAAAAACAGTAGATGGTCTGAAACTTGTTACGACAAATTCATCTGTAGACATTGCATGTAGTTTTTGTTCTGCATTCCACTTGGCAATTGCATATGCAGTGATTGGATTTTTATCACTGTCATCTTCATCCAATTCATCGCTTGTGTCGGATATGCCATACATACTTTGAGACGAAGCATAAACAAAACGAGAAACACCTGACTCTTTAGCCAACTCAGCTAAACGCATTGTAGCGGTATAATTGATGTCTTCTGTTAATTTAGGTAAAAATGCACCCAAAGGATCATTTGATAATCCAGCAAGATGAATAATTACATCCACACCATTAAGATCTTTTTTCTCAATATCTCTAATATCTTTTTTAATTTTCTGATAATTTTCTTCCAGAGGTTGCAGTAAGTTTTCCGAAAAAAAACCGGCATCATAACCAATCACCTCATAGCCTTTATCCATTAACATTGGAACTAGAACTGCTCCGATATAACCTTGATCACCTGTTACCATTATTTTCATATTTATAATCCCAATATCAACTATTATTTTCTATCAAGTAATCAATAATTGATAGAATCCATATTTGATGAACGTTTTCAACTATATTATACTTAGAGCTATCTATCCATAAATTTACATCACCTAATTCTTTTAATCGATTCTCTGATGAAAACCCTGAAAACGTAACTAATGGCAACTTCATTTCTTTCGCTTTCCTTGCTGCATTTAATATGTTTTTTGATTGCCCGCTACTACTAATCAATATTAACATATCATTCTTTTTTGCATAAAACCCTAATGCCTTTTCTACCCAGTTTTCATATCCATAGTCATTTGAAAAACATGTTAACAAGCTACTTTCATTAAATGTAGTAGCCCTGATTTTAGCTGCTTTTGTAAAATCGACAGAAGCATGACTAGCTACTGCTGCACTTCCCCCGTTGCCAACAATAAAAATAGTCCCATCATTTTCATTTACTTTTTTGATGGTTTCAGATATTGATATTAACTTAGTATGGTCAACTGAACGAATGCCATCTTCTATTAATTGAAAATAGTCGTTAAAATAATTACTCATAAGAGCCCTCTATTATAGTCATATTATTTTTCATCTTGAACGTTTAATTTTTATACTTCTATTATTCCAGTCATGTACTTTTTCAGTAATAATTGCCTCATATTCTTGCGCAGCCTGAGACATCTTAGTTTCGTTTATTTGATTAATGCAGCGAGTTTCCTTTAATTCAATTTCATCAGGAATAGTGCCGTCTGGTAATACCTCTAATTTTGACTCATACCTATATTCACAATATTTATCTCTTATCACAGCTTTATATGTTTGACCAGGATAAATGCTTTGACTAAACACATATTCTCGCTCTGCATTCCCTCCAAGCGTGAAAGGCATTTTAGAATCATAATTATTTTCAGATGTTTGCAAATCACAACATTTTAAAATTGTTTCAAATATATCTATATTTTCAGTTAACTCATAAGCATCTTGTTTAGGTATGCCTTCACCATATAAAAACCATGGCACCTTAGTGCGAGCAAGAGATAAGGGATGCTGGTCATCTGATGCAAATGCTTGCCCATGATCAGATACTAAAGTAACAAGCATTTCATCATCTTTAAAGTTTTCTTTCAAATAGTCATAAATAATCTTTAGATAATAATCTACGCGTTTAACTTCATTTACATAGATATCAACAAGCTTTTCATCTTTTTCAGTAAATACTGATTTTTTCTTGTTATCCGGATCATACCAAGGTGTTACACATATATTACCTGCTATCTGGCTACTTACATCTGGTATAACATTTAAAAGATGATGTACATCCATGAACGTCAACCAGACAAAATTATCTCTATCTTTAAATGCTCGCATATGTTCAAGAAATGAAAAGATTACATCCTTAGCATCCATTTCTTTTTTATATATTGTTCGATCAAACCCCTTCACATAACCATATGCGGGTGACTTTCGCCAGTTGCCACATGACTGGAATGTTAAATATCCATCATCCTGAAAAACTTCACTCAGTATTTTCTCATTCCCCCCAATTACATGACTATCCTTTGGCGAAAAGAAACCATGTGTTTGTTGTCTAGTACCAGTAAAAAATCCCGGCACACTTGGCAATGTCCATTCTGCATTACTAAAATGATTACGAAATCGTGTACCATTTTTAAAGAAACTTGCAGTGTGAGGCATTAACTGCTCATCTCGATATTTTCCCAACTCTGAAGAGTCAACTAAACCATCAATAAATATACATAGTACTAATTTTTTCTTGTGCTTGATTTTTTGTCTAAGTTGTATTGGTTTCCCTATAACAACACCGCCATTGGATTCAATTGTATATTTAAGACCTTTGTCAGCAGTAAAATATTGATATCTTTTTGGAGGTAAGTTTTTTATTTCATCTGTTAATTTATCATCACATGAAATCCTTAATACATCTTTATGGTTTTCCATTGAAATTGGCAAAACAGAATCTTCGTTGCATTGAAATACTACTTTTTCATTCTTATAATATGTTCCATATATTATTTCATACTTATACTTGAATAAGTCTTCTGGGTTTAAAACCTGAATTACTTCTTTTTCCTGATAATATCTATAAAAATAACCTTCCTTGTCAGAACTTCCAAAAATAGGTGAATCTATATTTTTAATATAATTCACTGGAAAATGATCAGGACTATCATAAATTTTATTTAGCTTTACTGAATGAAATATATTCAAAACTATCATTCTTAGATTAGCAGGTAGTTTGTGGTATATTTTTTTAAAAATAGTGTTAATCATAATATGTAAAAATTATTTTATTGGGCTGGTTTTATATTGAGAACTATATATATTTAAATCGCTCTCTGTATCAACTTCAAACCATTGATCTCTAATAGCCACAGCATTTATCTCTATACCCGAATTAATAAGCCCTTGTAACAATTTAGTCATATCCAACTTATCTGCTTCTTCTTGGCTAGACTTTTTCAAATAATTATTTACTTTCTCCCATCCTGCAGGAGTATATTTAACCAATCCCATATACTGACCCTCTATTTCTTTAATTGAAGACGCTCGACATCCTATTTCTATAACTTGGTTGCCATCCAAGCGGAAAGTTTCCGCATCTGATAGGGGATCATCAAATCGCATCGACCACAAATCTGACCAATTTGGATCATAAGTAATTACAATGTCACCAGGAAAATTAATAAGTTTAGTTACTGCATCTGATGAATACACAATGTCAGAATAACTAGTAATGCAAATATCTGTTTCTAACCATTCTTTCGCTGCAACTAATGACATCACCATATTAGTTTGTGACCATCTTTTGTTTTCAAAATATGTCACATCAAAATCAAACGTCTCAGCTAAATATCCACGTACGATACCTATTTTTTGAACTGATGCCCCTTTCATTGCATCAAGTTGCCATTGAATGAGTTCCTTTCCATGTAATCTTGTTCTGCATTTAGGAAGATTTTTTGTTAGTGTTCCCATGCGGCTACCACGACCTGCTGCGAGAATAATTCCTTTCATTTACCCTCCCCCAAAAAGATCTCTTTAAATAAATCCTGATCATTCCTTTTATAAGGTAATTCACGTTCACTGTGCCACATTACACCAAAAATTTTTTTTTCTTTATGCTCGACAGCCATTACTACTCCATCATGCGAATACGCGACTGGCAACAAATCACCATTAACCTTATACGCACCATAGTTATGAAATGAATTAACGTCTTGATAATGACTTACAAGACTACTTATTCTGAGCCCTTCATTAACAACCAAAGCATGCCGAGTTGCAACATGACCCGATACCTTGGATAGAGAATTATTAAAGTAATCTTGTATCATTTGCATCCCGCGACAAATACCAAGCAAGGGTAAATTTTTTGTATACGCATATTCTATTAATATTTTTTCAACTTCATCACGCTCTGGAGCATTGCCTTCATATCGAGTCAATGAATTACCTCCAGTGAGAAGAACACCATCAATCGAACCTTCCTCTATTAACTGTCGAACAAAATGCAAATTATTTGGTACAAGTATAGGGAGCAGGTTTAACGACTGAAGAAAGGTCACCCAGCGTTGATCCAATGCATCGCGCCTTTCCTTATGTGAATCTATAACTTCAACTCTCTGAGTTACTGCAATTCGTTTCAT
>Ga0257123_1000996_pt1 | contig 18695 bp, 16 predicted proteins | sample SI106_135metaG_FD_190185 | JGI IMG/M metagenome (GOLD analysis project Ga0257123, IMG submission 190185) | Marine microbial communities from Saanich Inlet, British Columbia, Canada - SI106_135 | ecosystem: Environmental > Aquatic > Marine > Inlet | place: Canada: British Columbia | collected...
TGCGTTTTGCTGCCATTTTTTATGCTCCTTTTTAAGGGTGAATTATACATAAAAAATTGTCTTAAGTAGCTGTCCTAAAATTGGGTCTCACTTTACCTTATAGCACAATATATTACCTTGATAACACCGTCCAATACAAAATTTGACGCTAGTTATTATAAACCCATATCTATCATGTGTTGATTTACTGAATCAAATAAATACAAGTTTGAGTACTACCATATTGCTGTAAGACTAAGAGGAGGCGTTATAATTTATTGAAAATTATTTATTCACTCTCCTTGTAAAATACAAAAAAGCAACAATCATTAAGCAAGCTAAAAGCAAATTCTTAAAATACAACAAATAGACTAAATGGTTTTTAATTTTAAAATTCACCATATGACTACCTGAATCAATGCCCACACCCTTATATGCGTAATTTATTTTCGCAATATTGGATGGAATACCGTCCACTAAAACTTCCCAAACTTTAGAGTATCCATCCCCATAAACAAGATAAGCGTCATCACCATAAGTTCCACTAGTTTCAATAGACAAGCTATTTGGTGAAAAATCATTAACTTTCACCAATCCTTTCTGACCTTCAACTAGACAACCAAACCCTTCCCCTTCTTGAATTAAATAGCCATCATTTAGAAGGCTATCGCCACAACCAGTGCTTACCTTCTTTGCTATTTTTAGTTTTTGATCACAAAAAAATACTTGCTTCTTTTTATTTTCTTTGTTAGAAATGTTGTCAGCTAGCCGCCACTTCGTTCGTAAGGTTTTATAAGATTTTGAAAGGAAATAAAATCGTATGAATTTATGATCAGGATTAAAACAGACCTCTTCATTCATAGCAGAAAACAAACTATCATAAAAAACTCTTTGACTAATGTTTTCTTTGTCTAAATCAATATACCTCTTTAATGAATCAGACAATTCAATATTTCTTTGTCGTGAGAAATTGGCTTTAGGCATATCGGATAGAGCTTTAAAAACCTCATCATCTTTTATAAATTTATTTATTGGATATTGAATATTTTTGTATGAAATTATAATTATTGAAGAAATCAATATAAAATATTTTAAATGCTTTACTTGAGAAAAGATAGTAAATAAAAAAATGGCAAATAAAAATGAAAATAAATATATGTAGTTAACTCCATAAGCATAAACATAAATCCAAACTCCAAGAATAGATGCAATTACAAAGCTATTTTTTTCTAGATGCATTAATGCTAAAGCTGAAATTATCAAAAAAGGAATGACTGCAAGTAATCCAAATAATGAAATATGGCGAACTAAATTCATTCCGGGTAAGTAATACGCTAATGAGTGAAAAGAAATTATTTTTTGGCCATCTTCATTGAGTATATCGACATTACCGCTAATAAATAAGAAAACAAGTATTAATGTCAATAATAATATTAGATGTATTTTTTTATGTTCTTTAGGTATGTTTTTTTTACTCTTAAAAAATGTAAAACTTATTGCAATAGCAACTAAGAAAACACCTACATATATATCTACAACAGTTGACATATTCGATATTGATAACATTTCAAGAAAATGAGTCTTTATTGAGGCCACCCCTCCATAAGTCAAAAATGTTTTGTATGATACCGTCCCATCCCCCCTTCTTCCTGGAGCTTCAGATGAAAAAAACCCTATAATCTCACTTGTGTAATAATAAACCAAAAATAAGAGTGTGGTTATGAGTAATATTACTGCTAAATTTTTGACTAAATAAATTGAATTAAGAGGGTTATTTATGGCCATGCTGCTTGATGAGCGATCAAAATAAAAAAAGTAAAACAATATTAACAATAGTATGTACAAATAAATTAGAGGAATCAATGTATAGAGCTGGTGACCAAAAGTGTGAAAAGTTAAAACCAAAAGGGCGAGAAAAAAAATATTTTCAGTTTTTTTTGTCATTACTAACAGTGCCCATAAAAACAGAGGGATACCAGTAAAAATTTTATATCCAAGAATGTAGGAACTGTATGGATAGCTCATCAAGGTTAATACAACAATAATAAGCAAATTTATCCCAAGATTAATCTTTAATTCTTTAAGGATTAAATAGAAGGGAAGGGTTAATATAACCTGCTGGAAATATATCGAAAGTGAAAAAACTTTTACAGGATCATTTACGTGAAAAATCTTACCCAAAAACAAACTTAAGGCTTGCGGCGGTCCAATAGTGATAAAATCTCTAAAATAATTAAGGCCGCCGCCCATTACGCCAAAATTCCAAACCGGAAATTCGTCATAATAATAAAAAGAAGAGTAAATATACTTAAAAGCATGGAAGTATTCTAAACTATCACCAACGGGGGCGACCACCCCTCCCAAGAAAGGCAGCACTGGAATTAATGCAATAATTAAAACTAATATATAAGAGTATGTTTGTTTTTTGACAATTAAGTGCATTATTATCAATTAACTCCTAGTTTGCATTTTTTAGGCTTAAATCGTAAAAAAACTTCCTTACCTGTCTCAATAGATTCATATATGGCGCTAATTAGCTCAATACTCTTGCGACCCTGCAATCCATCCACTAAATTTTGATTACCCTCTTTAATACAGCCAACCACGTGTTCATAATATGCCTGATGACCGAATCCATATACATTTGGTGGGTTGACAGAGTATTTCTCAAGAATTTCATCATCTCCCTCTATCTTATTTTCAAAAACCCATGTCTGCATTTTATTAACTGCAACGCCACCAACAACAACCGTACCTTTTTCACCCAAAATCGAAATAGACCCTTCTAAATTTGTTGGTCGTGCTGCTGTTGTTGCCTCAATGATACCTAGAGCACCATTTTTAAATTTAAGAGTTACAATTGCAGTATCTTCAGCTTCAATATCAGCCAATGCAGTTATAGATTTTGCAAAGACACTCACAACATCGCCCATCATCCACTCCAGCATATCAACATGATGACTAGCTTGATTAGTTAAAACTCCACCATCCATAGCCCATGTCCCTCTCCATTCTGCTTGGTCATAATATGGCTGATGCCTAGCCCAACGTACACGAACCGTTCCAAGAACTAATTTTCCAAATCGGTCACTATCTAATGCTTCTTTCAATTTAACAACAGGGACATTAAATCTATTTTGCTTAATCACAAAGAGTTTGCAATTATTTTTGTCACATGCGCTAATCATTTCATCTGCAGAATCAAGCGTTAAGGCCATTGGCTTTTCAACCATTATATCTTTTCCATATTTAGAAAGATTTACTACATTTTCTGCATGCAGGCCACTAGGCGTAAGAACAACAACAACATCAATCTTTTCATTTTGCATCATAACATCCATATCTTGATAATATGGAACGCTGAACTGCTTGCCAATTTTTTTAGCGTCATCTATAGCCAGATCACAAACAGCAGTCAAACAGGCCCCTTTAATTTGACCCTCACCCAGTAACTCTGAATGTCTTTTAGCAATACGCCCACAACCCACAAGTGCAAAATTTAACACAATATCTCCTTATATATACTTAGAATAGCGACCACGCATTACTCCCCTTGAGAAAAAATAAAATAACCTACTATTGCCTGTAAAAATAAAAAAACTCTAGTTAAAATTGCAATAGCTAATCCTGATACTGGATCAATTGAATATATAGAAAATCCAGCCACAAAAGCCGCCTCTCTTACGCCTAAAGCACCAATACTAATTGGAATTAGTGATATTATCAAAACTATTGATAATATCACTGCAATATCAATAATATTAATACTTCCACCAACAGATAAAACAAAAAAGTAAATACCCACTATTCTTGAAACTTGAAAAAACATAGAGTGCATTATAGAGTTAATATATCTAGACATGGATATCAACTTTATATCATTAAACACTTCTTTTGCATATTTAAATACTATTAGTATAAAAAACACAATTAAAAATAATATTATCATTAAAAAAACAACTGACAAATCAAAATCAAAATATGTATTTAACGTAGATAGACTAATAGGTCTGTAATACAGAGCAAGTAATGACAATAAAAATATTAGGGCTAGGCCATTAAGTCTATCTATTATTACTATAATAGATGCCATTCTATAACTATTTTTTTTTGCAAGCTTAAGAATTCTATATGCATCTCCGCCAATATTTGTCGGCATAAAATTATTTAAAAATAAACCCGAGTATGTAATACTTAGCGCTTCTGAAAATGTAAATCTATCTGACAAAAGAGCTAAAAATTTATAAACTTCAAATATTCCTGATATAAAAAATAAGGAAAAACCAATAACAATATATCTTGTATCTGATAATTTAATTGTTTCAAGCACTAGACTATAATCAAATCTTACCAAAAGAAAAGAAAATAATAAAATACCAAAAAATACTTTAAGATATTTTAAATTCATTAAAATTTGACAGAATTAATCACTAAATCCCATCTATTTTCAATATTTTCTTTTGAAAATTGATTACGATATAAGACTTTCAAGGATGCTTTACTTGGAAGATCGGCATCACCAACATATATTTTTTCAATAATATGTGCAAGCTCTAGATAATTTTTTCGTTCATAAAAAAAGGCATTATTTTCCTTAAACAATTCACGTGATAAATTGCTATCTGAAATAATGACAGGAATACCAAGCTCTATACTTTCTAAAAGAACGCTTGGAAATGTATTGGTACCCCAGTCTGCCCAATAAGGAAAAATAAGGCAGTCTATTCGTGAATAAAATTCAGACCGATTAACCGTGCCTGTATATACAACATTAGGAAAAGTTATTTGCATATCAGCTGCCAAATTACCTCTTTCACTTAAGGCTAATTCTAGTTTTGGAAAAACCCCTTTTTTATATAGAAAATCAAAAGATTTTTTTATATCAGGTAACCCCTTAACAGGATACGAATGACCAATATAGCCAAATCTAGTCTCCTTTCCACTCTCAAATATTTCTTTTAATCCTGTCAAATTTGTAAAATCTGATGCATATGGTACAGCATTAGAAATTATGTGTATTTTTGATTTAGGATGTAAATAATGAGAAAATTGCAATTTTTGAGTTTTTGAAGAAACAACATAAGTTAGCGGGAAAAAACGCGCCAACCTTGACCAAATATTATTATTTATTATCATTCTCGCCAAAAATACAAGTGGTTCCCTTTTAATAAATTCTAGGAAAATTTTAACTCTAGGAAATTCCCACATTAACCCGTCAACCCATATTACAACCTCCCCTTTAAATCCTCTGGTTAACAATGGAATTAAAAAAATCTGACTAGCAGTTGGTATTTTTATAATCAATAAGTCAACTAAATTACCCTTACTAAAATTTATTAAATTCGAATACTTTGAGATTGATAAAAAACTCCAAAAAGACTGCTCTTCTGTTGAGTTATACCTCTCTTGGTCAATTACTTGATGATTTAGTTTTAAATAATTATGAAGAAATTTAGTTGTCTGTCTTTCGCCAGAAATCGCATTTTCATTTCTAAAGGTATAGATCATTACTTTCATAAAGTCTACTTAATCCTTTACTAGTAAAAAATACGATTTTGTTTTATACTTTGGGAAAAATTTATCAACTAAATTTTCAATAAATACAACAAAAAAATTAGGGATAAAGCTTGCTATATATGTTGGTATGAAAAAGGCACGCTTAACTTCTGTAATATTAAAATTATACTTGCTGGATAGTTGTTGAATATAGCTTAAATTATGATTATAAGTTTTTCCACCCAAGATAAACTCAGGCAACAAAGATCTTGGGCTCCAATTAAAAACATCAAATGCAAAATACCCTCCAGGCTTTATAATCCTATCGGCCTCTTTAAAAAAGTTGTCAAGAGTCTCAAAATGAAAGAAAAATCTACTAGATATCCAAAAATCAACAGAATCTTTTTCAATGGGCATATTGTCTGCAGATGACTTAACAAACCTTTCTGCCTTATACTTCGATGCATTTTTTAGCATAGCATCTGATATATCAACTGCAATAATATGCCTAGTAAATTTATTTATTATAGGTAAAAACCTTCCGGTTCCTACTGGGCAGTCCATTACAACACTTTTACTTGAGCAATACTCCCTTAAAAAATACTGCACAATTTCTGTTTCTTTTTTTGCGACATAAACGCCGCCACCTCTTAAAAACCTTTTCTGGTCATACTCTAAAACAACCTTTTTACTACTATAATAATCTGCTTTAACTTGTTTTTTTGACATTTTCATCATTAAATCCATACCTATTTTTTTCTAAAATATATTTTCTTTTTAAGGATTGTGTATGGATACTACCAACATACTCACCAACAATACCGACAGTAATTAATAAAACCGAGCTCATAAAAAACATACCTATTACCAACGGCGCTACGCCCATTTCAAACGAATCCCAGGAAACAACTTTTCTTATTAAATAATACATTCCTGATAAAAATGATAAAGTAGCAACAATAAACCCAACAATTGTAGCCAAGCGTAATGGAACTTTAGATTGACTAGTTAAGCCTAGCATGACAGTATCAAACAATTCATACCAATTTTGTTTAGTTTTTCCACGCTTTCTTTTTAACTGCTTAAACTCAATTTTTGATACTTTATATCCTAACTCTGGTATTAACCCTCTCAGGTAAGGTTTTGTATCTGAAATTTGTCTCAGCTCCTTAATAACCGACCTATCGTATAATCCAAAATCAAAATAATGATCAATCAATTCAACATCTGACAAGCTATTTACTAATTTGTAATAAATGGTCCTTAAAAATCTTTTAATTTTTGATTCTTCACTTTCAACCTTAATGCCGCCTACAACAAGATGTCCTTTTTCCCATTGCTCTATAAATTGATGTATTAATTCAGGCGGCTCTTGAAAATCGCATGCCAATAAAATTGTTGCATCTGCATCCAGATTAATAAGCCCGTAAAACGATGACCTTACATATCCAAAATTACGCGCATTAATAATAGCCTTAACGTTATCAAATTTATCAGTTAGTTGTATTAGCAACTCCTCCGACCCATCTGTTGATGAATTATCTATAAATAAATGCGTATATTCATAATTTTCAATATTAGAAAAAATACTCTCTACTGCTAATAACAGTTCTTCTATATTTTCTCTTTCATTAAAAACTGGTGTTACTATTGCTATATGTTTCATGACTATTTATAAAGTTATTTCAACTTCGGTTTATATAAATACAATTCATCGATTACTGGTGCTAACTTTATCATTAAATCCTTTGTGTCGCTCCTTAATCTCTCTTCTTCATCTTTACTAAGGTGAATCTTGCTTGGCCAGCGATGAAATACTTTTTGTATCATTTTTTTATCAATTAACTCAACTTTTCCTCGAGCCCAAATAACTTGATCCATTATCTTGTCAATTTTGCTCAATGTGATTCCAATAGTAAAATGATACGTTATTGTAAAAACAAAAGCTAAAATCATGCTTCTTGTAAAAAAATTGAATAATGGTGAACTTATTTCATTTTCTTTCATACTAAATCCTATTATTTTCGTTCAAAAATTACTACACTACCTGTTTCATAAACAACCTTCCAAGAAGATTCCTTTGATGTTATCTCCTGTAGAAATACACCGTACTCATCTACCATGGCACGATTCTTCCATTTCTCTTTATAGATAAATTCGTTATCAGAAATTAACGTCCCCTTCTTCTTCCATACATACCTACCAGGAACACTCTCATTCATAAAAATAACATCCGGCGTGTGTGTTTTTATAGCTAAACGATTCAAGTCATATGTATAAGCAATATTATTAAAATACTTATCATCTACATAACTATAAGTCCCAGCTAGAATTATATTATTTGAATTATATTTATTTTTTAGCCATTCTCCCGCTGTCACATAAGGATTTTTCGATTCCGAATAATGAGTATTTGCCAATAGCTGAAAATTTGATAATCCTTTGGGAATTAAAAGAAATAGTGCCAAAAAAAAGATCCCAGCAATAATATAATCTCTATTTATCCACTTCATTAGCAAATGAAATCCGTATGCTGAAATTATTATTATAAATGGCAATAAATGGTATGAATACCTCCACTCTCTATACTTGATTACAATAAATAAATATAGACTACCTATAAATAAATAAAATGTTATTGATATTATAGCTATTGATCTTCTATCAGAAAATAAACTAGATCGCCATACATTATCCTTATTTTTAAATAAAAAATTAAGCGTATAAATAAATAAGCATAAAAGACCTGTGATTATAAAAACAACGATCAGCCCATATTCATCCTGATACATAGAAACCCATTCAATCCACCGGTTGTCCAATACCTTGCCTCCGCCTAAATTAGTAAGGTTTTCACGTTGAAAAGATAAGTCTTCCAGTAATTTGTTAAATCTAAATAAAATATATGGGTTTAAAACAATCCATCCTGTAAAAAAGCTCAATATTGACCATGAGCTAATATTAATAAAGTAATTAACATTATCTCTCTTATTGTTAACAATTCTATATATTGTATTTATAGAAATTAATGAGGCAATAAAAATAGCTAAAAATATTCCAGAATATTTTGCACCAAAAGACAATCCTATAAAAAAAGAACTTATAAGTATTGCAGCATTAATCGACTTTATCTTTAAAATAAAATAGAAAGAAATCAACATTAAACACATTTGAAGTGTATCTGGATGAATAGTTGTTGCCCATCCCCAGTAGTCAGTATGTATTCCAAAAATTAAAGAAAAGATACTAGAAATACTTTCCGATACACCTAAGGACCTTAAAATTAAATAAACGAGTACAACTGACACTACATAACCCGTTAATGAAATTAGTTTTAGTATTAATACAGATATTTGATAATCAAACTTATCAAATCCAACAAACTCTAAAGTATTAATTAACGCATAAGTTAAAGTATTGTACGCCTGTCCATAATGATAAAAACCCCCTTTAAATCCACCCGAATCTAATGATTCATCTTTTATCATTTCCTGGAGTCTACCCACTTGAGAAGCTTCGTCATCACTAAAAACTCTTAACATGCTTGAATTTTCAGATCCGTTAAAAATGGTTAATATTGAAGAATAGGTTGATAATAATAAAAAAAATATCAAGAGGTATTTTGCAAGAGAGTTAATTATATATTGCACAGGTATATTCACAATAAAGCCTTAGACTGAGCCCTTCATATCGTGCATATAATTTTCTATTTCAATAGTACATGCTCTATATATATCTTCTCTATTTATCCAAGATTTATGCCAAGCAATAATCCTATCTAAAGTTACCTCTAACCCCCAAGTCGGACTCCATTCAAGCCTGTATTTTGCTTTTGAAATATCTAACTTCAGAAAATTTTCTTCATGTGGATTGGAATTGTTATCTAATTTCCAGCTAGAATCAGGCCATTTAGAAGTCATATTATCTAGAATCCAACTCACTGGCTTTATATCGTGTTCATCTGGACCAAAATTCCATCCTTCGGAAAACTTACTTTGTTCATTATAAAGTTTCTGAGCCAGTACAAGATAACCAGAGAGTGGCTCTAAGACATGTTGCCAAGGACGTGTTGCATTAGGGTTTCGAATTACAACAGACTTACCACTTTCAAATGATCTTAAAATATCTGGTATCAATCGATTATCGGCCCAATCTCCACCACCTATAACATTCCCCGCTCTGACAGTTGCAATTCCTATTCCAAGGTCGCTCAAAAAAGAGCGTTTATAGGATGCTGATACTAGTTCAGCGCATCCTTTACTACTACTATAAGGATCATAGCCTCCCATTGGGTCCTGTTCTTTATAGCCATCGGTTCTTCCATCATTTTCATAGCACTTATCTGTTGTGACATTGATAATGGCTTTTAAATTTTTACAGCTTCTAGCCGCCTCTAAAACTTTTGCAGTCCCGAGGACGTTTACCTCATAGGTCTCAATCGGGGCTTTATAAGAATACATAACTAGAGGCTGTGCAGCCATATGAATTAATATATCAGGATTAAATTCTGACATACTTCTACAAATATTTTTTTGATCTCTAATATCGCCAACTTGCGAATCAATCAATTCCTCTACCTTTGCTTCATTAAATAATGATGGCGATGTAGGCGGGGAAAGAGAATAACCTTTAACTGTCGCCCCTAAATAAGACAACCAAATAGATAGCCAACTACCCTTGAAGCCAGTATGGCCCGTTACAAAAACACGCTTTCCTTTCCAAAAATCTGGGTTAATCATAAAAATTACCAGCTCTTCCATGGGGCTTTGACATCATCCCAAAGCTTTTGTAGATATACTTTATCTCTCAATGTATCCATAGGCTGCCAAAAACCTTCATGCGTAAATGACATTAATTCTCCATCTTCAGCCAAGCCTTTTAACGGCCCTTGCTCCCAAATACAATCATCTCCAGAAATTCTTTTCAATACTTTTGGAGAAAGAACAAAAAAACCTCCATTAATTAATGCACCATCACCCTTAGGCTTTTCTTTAAACTCGGTTACCTGATTATTTACAATATTTAATGCACCAAATCGTCCAGGAGGATATACAGCTGTCAGTGTCGCGTCTTTCCCATGACTCTCATGAAATGTTATTAATTCTGAAATATTAACATCGGATACGCCATCCCCATAAGTAAAACAAAACGCTTCTTCATCCTTTATGTACTCAGAAACCCTGGCAAGTCTACCTCCTGTCATAGACTGATCACCAGTATCAATCAATGTAATAGTCCATGGTTCAGCGCGATCCTTGTGGACCTTTATAGTATTTTTTTTCATACAAAAGGTGACATCTGATTGATGTAAAAAATAATTAGCAAAGTATTCTTTAATGACATAGCCTTTATAGCCACAACACACAATAAATTCATTGATACCATGAGAAGAGTACATTTTCATAATATGCCATAATATTGGCTTCCCTCCAATCTCAATCATTGGCTTCGGCTTTAAGGATGTCTCTTCACTAAGCCTAGTTCCCAAGCCGCCTGCTAGTATTACTGCCTTCATATTTCCACTTTTCCTTTAATTATTTTATTTATAAAACCAGGTATTAGCATTAAATACAATAAATACATATCCAATATATTACTAAAAAATAACCATACAAATGACAATCCAAGAATGGTAATTATTGAATAAGTGTAGTGATCTTTTTGCTTAATCAATATTTTGAACAATACAATGTATAAACTTATTAACAATATCAACCCAACCAAGCCAAAATCAATTATAAACGCATTGAAGGCGTTAGTTCTATATATGAGACTCTCTTTACCGGCGTCTGATCTTGAGTTATGGATTAGACTAGCTTTTTCTGAAATAAGAATATATGCCAAATTCTCATTTAATAAAAAATTCATCCTCTTAGCCATTAGTACTCTATGTGAATAAACCCCATAACCAAATAATATTCTTACTATATTAGAATCATTAGCAATATTCATCATGGCTTCGGTTTGCAATGATCTTGTAAAGTCACTACCATTGTCTTCAAAAAATACTAGAAAACTACCAATAATATTATGACTAACATAGGTAGACAGCCCGTCTACTATTAACTCGGGTGAGATATGAGTTACTGTTTGCTCTATTTGCTCTATTTGCTCTATTTGCTCTATTTGCTCTATTTGCTCTATTTGCTCTATTTGCTCTATTTGCTCTATTTGCTCTATTTGCTCTATTTGCTCTATTTGCTCTATTTGCTCTATTTGTGAGTACTCTACTGTTGTCCACGTGTATTGATAAACAACATACGCTATCACAACAGCAGTATATATTGATATCATTTTCATCCATAAAAGATATTTTTTTATTGATAATAGGGAAAAAATCCATATGATTAATGATACTTGAATCAGTCTAGAATCAAAATACATGCCGAGAAATATAAGAAATGCAACAACTATATAGTTGTTAATTTTCCAAGGGTATTGCTTTTTCTGAATACTTAAATACATAGCAATATATAACAATAAAATCGGGAAGAATGCATATGATGTCCCACTTACTAGCATATTTTGAGGAGAGAATTTATCATTGTAAGAGAAATCAAAATAGACTCCAATCAATAGATATATAAATAAATAAATAAATATTAATAATATAATATGACTACCATTTATTTTTGAATTTTCTAAAGATAAAGATACCGACATATACAGTGGTATTAAACCAAGGTAAAAAATAAACCATCTCAATATACGAATATCTTCATTTTCTATTATCCCAATAATAGACTGTAGTGACATATATAAACTAAAAAATATTATAAAAATCGTGTATTTTTTACTAAAAATTTGTTTTAATTCTTCATAGCCTTTCCTTTGAACATGAATTAATATAAAGGATATGCTTAAAATCAAAGTAAAAAATTCATCATAAAAATAATATCCGAAAAATTGCGGCATTGTGCCAAAGATATTTACCATTAACAAAAGTAATATGTACCTACTACTGTCCTTTACCAAAATATAGGTAGCTATAATAAGTAATAGTGATACGGCAATAATATGCCAGTATAAGGGCACAAAAGCGAATTCTGTATTCACTTTCTTATCAAGGTATATTGGTAAGCTTGATACTGGTCATTCGCCCAAGCGCTCAAATTGACGGTTAATTCCTCTAATATTTTAATACCCCCCCCCTCTAAATAGATTGATAAAATCAATATAAAAATTATATTTTTTGTAAATCGTTTGATAATTTTATTATAATTAAAAATATTGTTTAAGTTTTGTAGTCATATTAATTGCCAAAGACTCTTTAAATTTTAATTTGTACAGCATATAATCAATACCAAGAAAGATAAAAGTGATTACAATTATTATAATCATTGAATTGATCAGCATCATTATAATCCCGTCAAAAACCTGTATAAGGTCAATATATAAATAAAAACACGTAATTACACTCAAGAGACTCAACAGTAAAGGAGTTGCAGATTCCTTAATAAAATATTTCAATTTTACTTGCAGCACTGTTCTAAGCATATACGGGTATATAAATAACAAAAATACAAATTGAGCTATCACAGTACCAAGTATCACTCCTAAAAGACCATATATATCTATTAGATATATTGATAACGTGATATTAACTAAAGCTGTCCACACTTCTGCATACATAAGTGTGGAATTCTTTCCAATAGCCTGAAGTAATGTTGCCACGGGGCCAAGAATTGAATGAAGTATCAATGATACTAGCATAAGTATAAACACCTTGCTATCGACATAAACATCTTTCTCAATCCAATAATTTAATATTTCATCAATATACAAATACAAAATTAGACTTATTGTTACCCCTAAAAGGATGGAAATAAATTGTATAGAAAAGTAAAGATTGTGCAACTTTTCAATTCTTTTTTTAAAATACAATTTTGTCATTATAGGATAATACAAAACAACAAAAGAGGATGCTAAATAGGTTGCATAAAATGGAAGTTTATTATTAACTTCATATACACTAGTTTGGGACAAGCCTAAAAAGAAGCCAACAATCAGTACATCGGTATAAAATTGAATTCTGCTTGCTAAAGCGATCACGAATGTATTTACTGAGAATTTATATATTTCTTTAAGAGTGCTCACATCCAAGAAAAATAACCCACCTTGAGTTATGTCTGAATATTTTTTTACTATATAGAAAACTATTATAGATAGATAGACAGCCGAAGAGATAGCCAAAGCGCTAACTATATACTGAATATCGGCACCACTTTCTGAAAAAAACAACACTAAAACTGTCATTAGTATGACGTTTATAATCTGAAATAATTTTGAAACATCAACCTGAAAATACGCAATCAACAAGTTGGAAAATACTCCAGATATCGACAATATATAAACATTAATAATGGTTACAGTTATCAAAAATGTCCAATTAAACTTTGATGAATCTAATAATTCACTTACAAAAAGACCAGTCAAAAATATTACCAAAAATATTACTGTCAAAAGATATATATTAGTTGCTAATAAAGATCTAACCTTATGGCGCTGATTGCGCGTTTCAAAGATATTTGCGTAAGTAGTTACACTAGAGGATAGTCCCGAATCTGCAATAAACAAATAAGACTGAATAGACATTATTATTGCCCATACACCATATATTTCTAGACCCAGGTTATTAATAATAGATCTTGTGATTAAAATCTGACTTATAAATGTTATTACAAGAAATATAATACTCAGAAGAGCTGCGTTCTTAATATTTAACACAAAAATAAAATATTAACTAGCATAGAGATCTATATAAATCATTCATCTTATCCATTTCATGATGTATATCATTACTTTCTTGGATTGATTTTCTTGCATTTTTCCCTATCTTTCTTCTTAAGTTCTCATCCCTTAATAACATTAAGATTTTATTTGAAAGCTCTTTTGAATCCTTTGCTTCAAACAACATTCCCGTCACCCCATCTTCAACCCAATCAGAGTTATCGACCACATCTGTTATTATACATGGCACCTCAGCAGACATAGCTTCAGCAGTACTCGCCGCAATACCTCCATCTGACAATGAGGAAGATACATATACAGTTGAGATTGATAAAAATCTCAATATATCTGTATTAGACAACCCTCCAACAAATATTACATTTTTTACCAAAGAAAGATTTTCAACTTCCGTTTTCAAGTCCAATGTTATTGACCCACTACCCGCAATAACAAACATTACACTTGGATATGTATCTACTACAGTTTGAACACTTTTTATAATGGTGCTAATATCATAAACTTGTTCATGATTTCTTGTACTGATAATTATATGATCTGAATTCAAACCAAGCTCTTTCTTTAAATCATTATCAAAATTAGTTTTTTTAAATTTCTTGGTATCTATCCCAAAATTAATTAATTCAACCGGAGTATTGCTAGACAAATTTAAAATATGGTCCTTCATATGCCTAGAATCACAAGTAATTAGCTTGGATTTTTTTAAATAATTCTCTAGAAAGAAGGTTTTAATTTTTGATTTTTCTGCAAAAACAATATCAGACCCCCAGGCAGTAGATACAATAGGAATCCTCCTGAGAAAAAGAGTTATTAACGCATGAAATCCAACATAATGCACATGAACTACATCCATTTTCTTTACATCTAATACTACTTTAAATAGCCCTATAATGGAATTTATAAAATTACTTTTTGAAAATTGATAGTCAAAATATTTTATATTTTCATTTTTTAGAAATTTTGAGTCGAACCCAGATGTAGATATCCAAACAATCTCATGCTTTCCAGAGAAATAATTTATCCATTTATAACTGTGAATCGACCTACCACTAGCAATAAAAACTATTTTCATATCGTAAACTAAAGATTACCATATCGAGTATTCTTAATCATGGAATATCCTTTGATTAATTCTCCAATTCCTCTGTCTAGAGAGAATTCAGTTTTAAAGCCAGTAGCCTCGATTTTTTCATTTGAAACAATATAATCTCTTTGATCTGGATCTTTTCCAATCTGCTCATCAATAAAAATAAACTCTGGGAGTTGCTTCTGTATATGCTCACAAAGTTCCTTCTTAGAAACGTTCGCGTCAGATAAGCCCACATTGTAAATTTCACCTTTCATAGAATCATGGCTGTTTAGTGCATGCTGGAAAACACGAGATACGTCACGCACATGAATATAATTTCTTTTGAAATGACTTTCAAATAAGACCACGAAACGATCATTAACCGCTCTATAAGTAAAATCATTTACTAGTAGATCAATACGCATGCGTGGTGACATACCAAAAACTGTCGCTAAACGAAAGCTGATAGCATTTTCATATTGCATTAATTCTTGCTCAATTCCAACTTTTTCAATTGCATACTGAGAAATAGGTCTCAATGGTGACTCTTCGTTGCAGTAATTATCCTTATCACCTGTTCCATAAGCACTATTCGTTGTAGGCATTAATACTATTTGATCTTTGGACAAAAGCTTAAGCATTAATTCAATTGCATCGTGATTAATTGTCGTTGCACCAATTGGATCCAAACTACATAACGGAGCGCCAACCAAAGCTGCTAAAGGAATAATAACATCAGCCTCTTTCATTAATTTCGACATTGTATCTTTTTGTCGTATATCACCCTTAACTATAGAAAAATTAGGATGATAGCAGCAGTGATTAAGACTTGTCTGTTTAAACATAAAATTATCCAACACAGTCACTTTATGTCCTGCCGCCAATAGATCGGGAACCATTATTGACCCTAGATACCCCGCACCACCTGTTACTAAAATATTGTAATTCATTTTTTCTCCTATTTTATAAATTATTACCTTTTCTTTTATTTCTTAAAATATTTAAGATATCACTCAATCCTATTAATGATGCAATGGCAAATAAAATATATCTTATATGGTAAGTATTAAAATAATGCCCCCCATGTTTTTTTGAGACATGCCAGTCTAGCTTTAATACCTTGGTATATTTTCTAAAATCACCAGTTTCACTATCTGTAGCCAACATAAAATTAGATAAAATCTTATTTACTGGAACTATAGTGAATTTTTTTGCAATTCTTAATACATAATCGAAATCATTTCCATACAGGTCTAATTCTCCTACCTTCTCAAATACTACTCTTTTGGCAAATAAAGAAGTTGCAGGAATATAGTTGATACGATTTAAAAGTTTATTAATATTATGGTTGTAATCTTCGCTTGTACCGCAAAGCTGATTACCAGTATTAATAAAATTACACCCTCCATACACAACGCAAATATCGTTGTTATTTTTATAAAATGTAGCTACAAAATCTAGCACATTAGCATCTACAAAGCTATCATCAGCACCAAGCCAGCCTATCACATCTCCCGTTACCATTTGAATACCCTTATTCCACGCTTCTCCTGGGCTGGAATCTAATTCAGATAGGTATTTTATTTTAGTATTACCATTATTAATTGCATTTAATATTATATCGCAAGTACCATCACTAGACTCTCCATCTACAATAATATGTTCATAATTATCATGTGTTTGACTGGCTACACTATTGATGCATTTTTCTATGTAGTCCACTCTATTTTTTACAGGTGTAATAATACTTATTTTCATTATTCAATAATTTTTGATGATCGATAATAATCTTCAGGCAATCCAATATCTATAAACTTACCTTTAAATTCTTTTCCAAAGATTTTTCCGCCCTTGGATATATAACTTGGCAATAAATCATCCTCTAAAGAGGCTTTATTGCCAACCTTATAACCTAAAGAAGACAATACTTTTGGCTCGATTAAATAAACACCTCCATTTACCAAGCCATTTAGGTGACTTTTTTTAGATTTCAATGATAATATTTCACCATTTATATTAACATCCATACCCATATAACGGGTAAATTGACTTTTTTTAAAAAGAGAAAATGTCCATTTTGATTTTTTTTGAATATGAAAATTCAATAAATCATCAAGATTTACTTCTATAAAAGTATCTCCATTCAATACAAGAAATGGCTCTATCAAATCTTTTGATGCTATTAATAGTCCGCCACCTGTACCCAGTGGCTTATATTCTTCAGCATATTCAATAGAGGCATTATTATAACGCTCCCCAAAATGATCAATTATGCTGCTTTTTAAATAACCCACTGATAAGATAAAGTGATTAATACCTTGGTCAATCCAATAATCCATTTGGTATTCTAAAAATGGCCTGCCATTAATAGGTGCCATGGGTTTTGGCAAATTAGGAACAGCCTCTTTTAATCTGGTCCCCAACCCTCCTGCAAGGATAACGGCTGTTGTAATAGACACCTTAACTACCCAACTGAATTAATAATACAGCATATATCGTTAATTTCTTCATCCTTTAAATCTGGAAAATTACCAATATAAAATCCATAAAAATGCACATGCTCAGTTTCCGGGAAGTTTTTGTAGTGGTTATCAGGCACTATGTCTTTAAGATACGGTTGTCGAGTTTGATTCCCTCCGCCTGCACTGCCACGTCTAAATTCTAAACCTGATTTATTCATTTTTTCAATTAATTTTTTAACAAGTATGTCATTAGGCTCTTTCAAAATAAGGTTAAAAGCATAATTACTCGAACCTTCTAATTTGAAATTTGTACGGTAAATATTAGGGTTAATCTGATCTAAAAATCTATATAGATTTTCAGTGCGGCGCTTAATATTTTCATCCAGCCTCTTAAGTTGACTTAATCCCATAATACCTCCAATCTCTGTATTTCTTACGTTGTAAGCAGGAAATGAGAAAATAAATTCCGGGTGTAAATCTGGATTATTTTTATAATAAGTTTCCTTTAATGATTCATCATCTGCTTCTCGAACCATGCCATGAGACCTTAACATGCGAGCCTGTTGATATATTTCATTGTCATTAGTGCAAATCATTCCACCTTCAATTGTGCTCATATGATGAGCATAAAAAAATGAGAAATTTGAAATTAAACCAAATCCACCTACTTTCTGACCATTATGTGTAGCACCATGTGATTCACATACATCTTCAATTAAAGGAATATCTCTGGCATCAAGTTCATTGATCAATCTATCCGTTAATCCGTCGAATCCTTGCGCATGCGTCAAGAAAACAGCTCGAGTTTTGCTAGTAATATTAGATAGAATCTGTTCAGTATTCATTGCCATAGATTGGGGGTCAATGTCAACAAAAACAGGAGTAAACCCGTTTTGTAAAACAGATGAAATATCTGATATCCATGTTAATGTTGGGACAAT
>Ga0257123_1001007_pt1 | contig 18563 bp, 25 predicted proteins | sample SI106_135metaG_FD_190185 | JGI IMG/M metagenome (GOLD analysis project Ga0257123, IMG submission 190185) | Marine microbial communities from Saanich Inlet, British Columbia, Canada - SI106_135 | ecosystem: Environmental > Aquatic > Marine > Inlet | place: Canada: British Columbia | collected...
AGTTTGATGGTCTTAAGAAGGAAGCTACTGCTGATACGTACAACTTAGATGATGGTATGATTAGCTTATGTATCTTAGGTTGTATTAACTTTGGTAAGTTAGATAACATCACACGTATGGATAAGCTGACTGGACTTATGGTTAGGTTCTTAGATAACTTAATTGATAAGCAAGAGTATCCTATGGATGCAGCTGAGTACCCTACTAAAGGCTATAGGTTCTTAGGTATAGGTATCAGTGACTTCGCTCACTTCCTTGCTAAGAACGAAGCTAGACTAGGTACTAAGAAGGCGTATGAGTTGACACATACTTGGGCTGAGAGATTCCAGTATGGTTTAATCAAGGCTAGTATGGAGTTAGCTAAAGAGAAGGGAGCTTGTAAGTATTTCTTAGAGAAGTCACAGTATGCTAATGGTACACTACCTATCGATACATACAATAAGAATGTTGATAGTCTAGTAGCTAATGATTTACACTGTGATTGGGATTGGTTGAGAGAGCAGGTACAGATATGGGGTATGAGAAACACAGCCCTGTCTGCTGTACCACCAACAGCCAGTAGTTCTTTAGTCAGTAATAGTACACAAGGTATTGACCCTATTCAATCTCTAACAGATACCTATGAGTCTGCTGCTTATACAGTCAAGTCATTAGTACCTGATGTAGATAAGGCTAACTACTATATGAAGGCTTGGGATATGCCAGACAACAACAGTAGTGAATACATTAAGTTGATGGCTGTGATACAGAAGTTCATCGACCAAGGTATGTCAGTCAATCAGTGGTATGATTTAACTAAGATTGAAGGTAAGATACTAGACAGTAATAGAGTTAAAAGAGATATCTTCACCGCCTATAAGTATGGGCTTAAGTCTTTATACTACATCCGTAGCAAAGACAGAGAGAATAGAAGTGAGGAAATTGTAACAGGATGTGAATCAGGAGCGTGTAGCATATGAGTTGTCAGATATTTAAATTAGGTGAGACAGTAGTCAGTAAGAATACAAGGTTATTTCTAGGAGAAGATAGTTGTAATAGAAACATTCAAACATATCACGACCCTAAGTACCCGTGGATACTGGACTTCGCAGAAGAGATGAGAGCTATCGGTAACTGGTCTAAATCAGAGATAGACCTATCAAAGGAGAAGAGAGACTTCGATAGTTTAGATGAGGCTGGTAGACATATCTATGAGAGTGGGCTTAAGTTTGCTATTTGTTTAGATAGTTGTGCTGGTCGTGCTCCACTACAGTTGTTTAATAATGGTGGTATTAGTAACAACCCTGAGTGGGAGTTATATATTACTAACCACCAGAACAATGAGCTACTACATAGTGAGAGCTATACTGAGATGGTGAGAGCTATCTATAATAATGTAGATGAATTTATAGGAGGAATTATAGATGATGAGTACGTTCAAAGAAGGGCTACTAGTATTCTTGCTGGTTTCGATTGGGCTACCAGTATTTTTGATAGGATGGACGCTAACAGTCTTAGTCGTTCTATTGACCCTACTGGCAGAGTCCCTTACCCAGAAGTTACCAGAAGGAAAGTTAAAGAAGCTGTTTATAAATCTGCAGTAATACTAAATATGTTTGAAGGTATTAGATTCTTCTGTACCTTTGTTACTAACTGGTCATTCTCTGAACAACCTGAGAAACTAATGGCAGGTAGTAGTAATGTATTTAAACTGATTGCTAGAGATGAGATGATACACCTAGATGTATTCCAACGAGTCATCAAGATGTTGAACACAGACGTAAGTGAGGGATTCACTGAGGTAGCTAAGGACCTAGAGGATGAGGTGTATGAGATGTATGCTACTGGTTATAAGGAAGAGATGGAGTGGGTTGAATACCTATTCTCTAAGGGCTCACCTTTAATTGGTATGAATGAAGAGATACTTAAGCAGTATATGGATTACATCTTTGCAGTTAGATTAACTAACATAGGTCTTGACCCTAAGAGATTAGGCTTAGAGGTAGGTGAGAACCCTCTACCTTGGATAGACAACTACTTAGACAGTACGAATGTTAAGTCAGCACCACAAGAGATTGAAAGTGTTAACTATGTAGCTGCTATTGATTTAAGTAAAGATGAAGATTTTGATTTAGGAGACTTATAAGATGAAGAAAGTATGGTGTATTATTAGTATGAAGTGGGATAGTTTATGTGTGTGGTGTTTGTTTAAGAGGGTATACTTTAAAGTGTTCCTTAAGAAATGGACGGATATGTAATGAGATACTTAGTTAACTATGGTACTAGAAGCAGACCAGTATGGAGAGAGGTACAACACCTACTGAAAGATAATGAAGTACCTGTTATGGCTATCATTAAGGAGAGTGAAGATGATTGAGAGAGATGGTAATGGTTATTTAGTTGACCCAACAGTATGGAACTCTGATATAATGTACGATATGGCAGAACAAGATGAGTTTGATATGACACCTGAGATAAGACAACAGGTTATGAAGACTAGAGAATACTATGATGAGAATGGTGTAGTACCACCCATCAGAACATTCGCTAAGTATTATGGTAAGGGTAAGAAGGAACTCTTTATGGACCACGGTGGCTCAGGTCCTATGAAGAACTTATCTAAATATGGTGGGCTACCACAACCAAAAGGATGCGTATGAAAGATAGACACTGGAACAAAGAAGACTCAAAGATAGTAGGGTTTGGTATAGCGATAGCACTATGGGCTTGTTTAATAATATTTAGTACCAATGCTAGTGCACTTAGTAATAACTACTATAGTTTTCCACATCAAGATAGGATAACTATGGACGTTGAGAAGACTAATGGAGGTGGTGGTACGTGGGTATGTCCTAGTGTTCAGGCTTGTTATATCTATACACTGGAACAGGAAGCACGAGGTGCTACTCAATACTGTGAGTCACTGACTATAAAGAGAAACGGTAAGGTTATCTGGTGGAGGAAGTACAAATGATGGCAGGTGATATCTTTGTAGTAGTAGCGATGATAGCAGGAATAGTTGTCGCTTATATGTGTGGTGTCAGTGATGGTGAGTGTAAGGCTAATGCCTGCTATAGAGGTACTAAGGATGAGTGAGCATAGTGAAGACTACTGGACTAGGTAGGTTATAACCTTATATATGTTGCAGAGTTTAGTTAAACTTACAAGGTATATGTGGTGTAATATTTGGATAGTTACTCTGTAATATTTGGATTATCTAGTTATATATAGAGGGATAAGTAGGAGAATGTCAAGTAAAGCGTACATAAAACTTGACATTATATCTAGATAAACTACCCCTTATTTCTAGATTGCGTATCGAGATATACAATACACAGTAAGGGTTGTAGCTTGTACGGTACTTGCTCGGGACAAGTAGGGGGTAGATAGTGGAAGGAGAACTATGAGTAAAGAGAAAGAGTGTATTAAGTGTGGTGAATATGGTGCACACTACGAAGATTATACAAACAAACATAAGGGTAACATCAAACCTTACTGTAAGAGTTGCCACGCCAAGACACAACGTTCTAATATTTATAAGAGGAAGTATGATATAACGATAGAGGCATATGATGAGATACTAGAGCTTCAAGGTGGTGTGTGTTGGATATGTAGAGGTGAAGATACTAAAGGTATCCTACTAGCAGTTGACCACTGTCACACAAGTGGAGAGGTTAGGGGTTTGTTATGTTCTGCCTGTAACTTAGGACTAGGAAACTTCAAAGATGATAGCGATAGGCTAGAGAGAGCTATAAAATACTTAAGTAGATATCCTACCTAAGGTATGCAATATGAAAGTTGAACTTTAGATGTACATAATGTGTCACTTAATGACACAAATAAGAGTCGTTAATACGAATATACCAGGTTAAGGGCTCACATTTGATACTTAAACAGAAGGAGAATGAAGATGACTAAGATTAACACTGAACTTTATTATGTTGATGCAAGAGTATTAGATACTCTTAGAGAATTGAAAGACAATAAGTATTCAATGGGTGTACAAGCAACAATCAGAACTAAAAGAGATATTGATGATGATACTGAATATCCTTTAATTCCTATACAATTTACGGAGAATGAAGATGACTGAAGAATACTTATTAATAGCAGAATGGTTCGATGAAGAAGACGGTAAGTGGAAACCTGTCCTTTCTAAGAGACCTGTGATTTTATTAAAGGAGAATGAAGATGATTAACAAGGAACTAGCAGATGAACTAGGTGTACCTAAGCCTAATCAGGTAGCCATTAATGAGATACACGATACACGCAGAGACATCTTTAACTCAGTTGAGAAGATGATGAAGACTGGGTACAAGAAGGAAGCACACCCTACTATCTTTAAAGAGTTGTATGATGAGTGGATGGAGTTAGAGAGAGACCTACAGTTCCTATGGGGATTTGACTTAGATGATAACAAGATTAAGTTCTGGAACTTTCCTGCTTGTAGTTGTCCAGCTATGGATAACAACGATGCTTACCCCTATGGTTACTACGCTATGAGTGGTGGGTGTATGATACACGGTAGTGCCGTACAAGATAACGTACAAGATGTAACCAACGGAGATGTGTTTGATGCTTTGGGTATCAACACTGATTTAAGTAATGCTAATACGTTTAAGGAGAAATAAGATGATTGAATATGATGAAATGAGGGAACACGTACTACGATTAGATGACACAGTTACTAGGTTGGTACTTGAGGTGGCTAAGCTACAAGAGTATGATGAGTTTGTTAACTTAACTACACCTAAGCCTGACAGTGAAGCAGGTGATGAGTTTGTACGTAAGGAATTAATAGGTGCTTATGATAGTTGTGAGTTAAGAGATGCACCTATGTTAGAGTATGTCATACGTATGTTCAGTGACCCTGACCAGTGGAAGGAGTTCTACAAAGAGAATGATTTAAAACATTATTATATAATAGGAGAAGCGTTATGAGAGTTGAAGAAGTAGAAGGTAAGACCTGTGACCTTAAGTTAGAGGACATCACAGAAGAAGAGTATGGTGCTATGTTCTTAGAAGGTATTCGAGAGGTAGTTTCGGAAGCCCGTAAAGGTATGGTTAGTGACTATATAGTCCTTCCTTACGAGGACGTACCTGATGAAATTAAGGACAAGGCTAAGGGTAATACCTGGGAAGTTAGTGATGAAGATGCTGATGCACTATTACAGATAGGTGCAGTCAGTATGATTAAGAAGGGACTAAAGGTAGCAGAGGAAGAGGACTACTGGAAGAACTTAGAGCAGGCTTGTACAGACGCAGGTGAGGCTTGGGGTGAAGATGATAAGGCTAAGGTATGAGAAACAATAGATGGAAGTATAAGACAAGAGGTGCTGACTCTAAGTGGGAAGGTGAGTTAAGAGATGGTGTGCTTGGTTGCTGTGAACACCATCCTGATAAACTACCTTACACTATTGAACACAACTACACACCTGACTTTAAGATAAAGAAGTATATCATTGAAGCTAAGGGTAGGTTTATGGATAGCCCAGAAGCATCTAAGTATAAGTGGATACGTAAGAGTTTACCTAAGCATATAGAGTTAGTCTTCTTATTTATGTATCCTAACAAAGCTATGCCCCACGCTAAGGCACGTAAGGATGGTACGAAGTTAACTCACGCTGAGTGGGCAGAGAAGAATAAATTTAGATGGTTTGATGAGACAACAATCAAGGAGATACTATGACACAGCAAGAGTTATTAGAAGAACTAAATAAGAAGTTTAACTTAGAGTTAGTGGGCACAGATGATGATAAGTTCTGTAGGTGGGATGCCACCAGTGATAAGTACCTAGCTGAACTTAAGTGCAGACGAGCACACTACAATACCCAGATGATTGAGTATGATAAATTAGATTGTGTTAAGGAAGAAGCAGACAAGACAGGTAAGGAGTTCCTTTACTGTGTGTCTACCCCTAAGGGGATATATGTATTTAACATCAGTAAGTTATGTCAATCAAACTATGAATTCCATTGGGAGAATAAGTACCTACCTAGTAACACTGACTTTGCAGGCACACATCGGAAGTCAAAGAAGGTAGGTTACATAGACGTTAATGACTCTACCTTATTCTAGTTATTAGGACGCTCATATCTCCCAGTTTAGCAGGTGCTACCACAAAGTCAGGTCCTAGTATTCTTGCTACATAATCTCTCAATTCTGCCCTAGTGAAGCCCTTCTGAAAACTGCCAGATGAAGTAACAACACCATCACCATAAGGCTCGGGGTTCTGCAGCTCCTTAAGAAATGCCTTACCTCTAGCAGCTACAAATCCCTTACCACCAGGAGCTAAGGACTTACCAATAGCCCTCACCGCTGCATCTCTCTCACCATTCACATTAGGAATAACATTAAGCACTGCATTGCTAATCAGTCCTTTATACTCTTTATTAATCTGACCAGGTTCTGTGTAGTCAGGAGTCCACCCATATTTCTCCAAGCCTCTCTGTGGGAATGGCTCATAAGAATCAAAACCAAATTCCCGAGTACCAACACCTAAGCCAGCACCAAAGTCTAAGACATCACTAGGTGGTATGTTACCAAAGTGTTCTTTAGCTACCTGACGATAGGTGCTAATAGTGGCAGGAATCTGAGTCTTATGATAAGCAAACTCCTTCTCCAGCTTTATCTCAAGACCAGGGTTCTTTATCTTACTTGTGTCTGCGTACCCAGGTACACTAGTTATATTACACTTCATTACTTCTCATCCTCAAATAGCAACTCTCCTGTAGCACCAAGGGAGCTAACAACACCACTCTGAATCCAGTCAACCAGGTTAGCACCTGTATCACTGAAAGAAGTCTCGCCTGTGCTCAACGGTACTAGGAAGTCACCTAATCCTTTATTGATTGTAGCATTTAGGGCTGGTCCAAATAGTGAAGTTGTTAAGTCACCGTGCCTACTACCCAACATAAGACCGAAAGGACCAAACAAACCAGCAGTATTACCTAGGTCAATCCAGTTCTTATCACTCTCCTGTCCTCGAATAGCACCCTTAATCTCTTCACCAATACTAGCAACAGCCATAGCTGCAGCTATACTACCAATTACAGACATAGCCAAACCAAAGTCAGGACCACAGGCATTAGGCTTGAGCTTACGCATAAGTCTCTTAACAACCGTGTTGCCAAATACAATAGGGAATGTCTTAAGCTGTGCAATAGCAGATAGACTAGGGTCTGACATCCATAATGGTTTATTAACCGCAGTAGGATGTACGACAACATCAGTCACAATCTTATGTACCCAAGGATGTAGTATGTCCTTTACTCTTGTCTTAGTGCCATCATCTTTAAAGAAGGCAGCCTCTAAGTATTTGTCATCAATCATATTGATATTGATGTTACCGTTCTCATCCTTAGATAGCTCAGCTAACTGCTGAAACTCTTTCATAGATAAGCCATTCTCTCTAAGTTCATTCTGTAGCCTACGTTTATCCATAGGGGCAATGCTACCATTAACTAAACCCTTAGCTCTTCGATTCATCATAGACATACCAGCCTGAGCTGCCCAGTTTCTATTGAAGTTAGTCCATTGTGTAAGGAATGCACCAAAGGGTGAACGGAAGTACATACTTAGTATCTGATTTCTGTCCGTAGAGAATAGAGCATCCAGTCTTTCATTCATCATAGGATTTAAGTTAAAGCCTAGGTTAGCGAGAACTGTGTTGCCTTCTGTAGTTGTTAGTCTCTTACCTGATAGCCCTTGACCAATACCTTGTCTAGTGTACTTAAAAGCAGCAGGTAAGGTTGCCATCATATTAACAAACCCTACTCTTTCAGCAATCCACACTAGCTCTGATAGTGAGGAGAAGGTGGCAAGACCTAGGTGTGTGACAGAAGCTACAGTAGTTAGTGCTTTAGATGCAAGTCTCCACTGTTGTTCCCCTTCAGACACATCTCTTCTATAAATATTATGTGAAGCATCATAGACATCCCACACTCTATCAACCTGTTCTTGTTTTAATTCACCTGTCTTCTCTAATTCTTTTAATTCTTTTTGTAATAGGTTAGCATTCTTAGCACCAAATGTTTCAGCACTAGCAATACGAGTAGCTGCCTTAGATATGTACTGCTCTAATACTTTACTAACATCCTGTTGTCTAAACATATCAGACAAACCTTTCCACTCTGCACTTCTAGTCTTCTCAAAGCTCTCTTTACCCTTACCGTCACGCTTCATAGACTCTCTAATAGCACGCGATGTCATAATGAAAGGGTCTCTTCCTTGTATGATTTCATCAGCAATCTGAGTAGCATTTGCCTTAGCAGCTACTGGGTCTTCCTGCCAGATGAAACCATCAGGATTAAACTTATCCCCTCTCTTCTTCTTAGCAGCAAAGTAAGCAAGCTTAGATGACTCAAGTAAGCTATCAATAAAGGCATCCTTGTTCTCTCTAATAACCTTATCATCTAGTGGTTTGTGTAGATAGTTCTTAATGAATCCTGAGCCTGTCTTGTCCTTAAGTAACTGACCTGTTTGTGTAACCTTATCAGCAATAGCTGTTAGGTCTTTAGTGTCCATCAAGTCAGGACGAGAACCAATAACAGACCTGTCATCCAAGGCTGCTCTGATGTAGTCATTAAGTTCTTTAGATAGTTTAGGCTGTGTTAGTTGTCCTCTTCCTGGAGGTGCATACTTATTAAGGACATTATTAATATCTCTATATAAGTCACTAGTATATTTGTCTTTGATTGTAAGGAAGTCTTTGTTCTTCCCTGACTCACCAGAGTAAGTTCCTACTGGCATAATCTTCTTGACAATATTATCCCAGTGGTGGTATGCTTTACCTGACAGTGATTCATTCCTAGCGTCTACTAAAATGGATGGTGCTTTATATGCAAGAACATCACCTGCTTTCTGCATCATCTTAGGTGCATCAAAGCCTGTCTTCTCTTTAAGTAACTTACCACCTTTAGATAGGATAGATTGTGCTGACTCAGGTGTTGTAATCCAATCAGACTTAACAGTCTTAGGGTCTATACCTGTATTAGCGAAGATGTCAGCATCAGATTCCTTCAATTCTTGATTGAATTTCTGTGCTTGTCTCCTTGCTCTTGCTATAGCCCTGTTAGTTGAAGTGCCTACTAGTAATGCTTGAGGTGAAGAGATGATACCTGATGTAGGACCAGCAGCTACACCTTCCTGTACTACTGACTGCATTCCTTCAGTAGTTGCAAGGTAGCCAGGGTCTTGTGAAGTACCAATCTGAACAACCTTCTGTAATCCTTCTGTTCCTGTCTCTCTAGCAGTAACACCACCAACGTACTTAGCAGTCTTAGATAGTGAAGTAGTTAAGGATTGCTTTGTCTTGTTCAGTTCTTTTATTAGTCGGTCTCTTTCTTTAACCACCTTCTTCATACCACCAAGGGACTTAACTACATCCTTACTCACCTTACCTGGAGTGAGATAGTCAATGGCAGTTACTAAGCCTGATACAGTACCAGCCCACATCTTCTCTTGTGTAGACAACACACGACCAGCACGCTCTTCGTGTTCCTTTAATGTATCACCAAGGTTGGCATTATACTGTGTACCAAAAGTAGCACTGGTAATAACCTTACCAAGAACTTTAGCTACTGGATGAGGCATAGCCTGTAGTATAGCACCTGACACATAACCTATCATAGGAACAATCTGGTTCATACTATTAAGCATAGCCTGGTCAGACCACCACTCAGTAGCCTCACCTACATCCCTAGCTTCAAATAAACTACGTATCCTAGGGTTATAACCAGAAAGTATGTCCTGTTGTTTCTTCTGCTCTTGCTCAATAGCTGAGGTATCAAGACCAACAATCTCACCAACAGCCTGAGCACCTGTAAGTTGAAGGTCTAGGTATGACGGAAGTGCCGCCTCTCCTGCAGTAATATTACCTGCCTGTACTTCCTCTAAGAGGCGTTGTTGCCTAAGACTTTCAAGTTCTTCTGGTGATAGTGCCATTTATTATAATCCTAATAATGCTTCATCTAGAGCCATCTTACGCTTCTGAGCGTCTGACATCTGCTTAATAGTAGCGTCTTTACTTTCCTGTAATACTAGGAATCTACGAGCTGCAGAGTCGGCAACACTTTGCATCTGTGCCTCATCTCTATCATCACCCACAGTGAATATACGATTACTCTGCTTCTTAACATCATTCAAGAAGGTCCTAGCTAATTGTGGACCACTAAACTTGCCATATATATTAGTTGATTTATCAGCATCTTCCTTTGCCTTGGCATCCGCCTTGATTCTTTCTTTCTCAATAGCGGCTTTAATCTTAGACTGCTCTGTGTTAGCTGATGTCCATCTCTTAGCAGGACTATCACCTCTCTTACTTAGAGGTGTCCCCATATAAGCCATCATCTCACCTAGTCTGAATAGCTTATTGTCCCAAGCACCAGAACCACCCTCTATACCAGTCATCCAGTAATCTTTAGTTCCCATCTTGCTTAGAAGACCTTCAGACATCTCACCACTCTTAGCCATCTCTTTAATAGCCTCAGGATTATTCATAAGAGCACCCTCAAAAGCCATATCATCCCTAGCATCAGGTTTAACTCCTTTAGCTAAGTCAGCCCAAGGAGTCCCTTTAGCAGTCTGATTAACTACTTTCTTATCAGTAACTGGTTCATCACTAAAGATACTCTTTACAATAGGAGCAGCCACAAGTCCACCACCAATAACACCAGGAGCAGATATAACCCTACCATCCGTGATTATCTTTTTAGTAGCCATCTTTTGTCCAGTAGCAGGGATAGGCTTCATTAATGTACCTGCCTTCTTAGTAACGGCAGGGCTAACCTTCTTTATTATAGGGACTGTCTTCTGTACTTGACCAGGCTTAGTAAACAGAGACTGAGCAACAGACTTTACTTTAGGTAACACCTTAGGTAACACCTTAGTTCCTAAGTATGTCGCTGTGGATTTAGCTGTACCAGCACCAGGGATAAGCCAAGGAGTTAAATTCTCAACGGGATTATCACTCCAGTAGCCACCCTCACCATCTGAGTAAGTGGATGGCTGATTAGGATGTGGTGTTCCAGCAGCTGGAAATCCTGACCCTGAATATGAGTTATCTGATGTGGGTTGTGACATTAGTGAGGGTTGTTGTTCTCCTACCCACTGACCACCGTGCCTAGCACAGATAGCTGGTACTGAGATACCGTTTAGTTCACCACTTGGTAATATACAAGGCATAATTTACTCCTTAAAAGTTAACACCTAAAACACACTGAGTACCGTTAAATGTAGTACCAGGTCCACACATAGGGTGTCCTTGTTGTGGTTCTTGTTGTTGTGGTTGGAAGTTTCCTCCAGGACCTAGTAGACCAGGAGTTACTTGTGGTATATCACCAGGCACTGCACCCATTGGTGTACCTTGTGGTACTCCTTGTGTCCCTTCTTGTACCATTTCACCTGGTGACATATTAAGCACATTTTGAATTGCTTCTTGTGGTGACATACCTGGGTTCATTTGCATTAGCTGCTGAGCCATCATCTCTTGTTCTCTAGTTAACATTACTTGTCTCCTTTTAACTTGTTTATTAATATACCTGTGACATAACATAGTGGTTCTAAGAAGAACCTCCATACCTGTCCAATCCTATCTCTTTCTTTACCATACATCTCAGCCTTTAAGTCTGCTGTTCTGTGTACAGCTACGTGCTTTAACCAGGCATATAAAGGTTTACCATACCACTTCTTACGAATCTTAAGCATAGGTAAAACTAATGCGTGGTATCCTAATTCCATCTCTGGTTTGTCTGAGAAGTTCAAAGCCGCATATCTTAACCATATAGCATTACGATAAGAGCCAAACCCATAGTCAGCATTCATAGCGGTGCAAATAATCTTACTATCACCTCCTGAGTCACTACTGCTAGAATCACCACCCGGGTCTTCCCATCCTACTTCATCTTTCTCGCCAACATCAATACTATATTGACCACTACCATAATCAGTAACACCAGTAGTTCCCATCTCATCACTGGTGAATGTACCAGTAGTGTTACCACCACTATCTGTGTTGTCGCTCCAGCTGACAGAGGCATTTGTTGTGCCTGTAGCACCTCCTAAAGTAGAGGTATCTGTACCAGCTGCAGGGTTAGTCCAACTACCAGTGTCACCAGTGATAGTATCAGTAGGAGTAAAACCATTGGTAGGGCTTGCGTTCCTTTCAGCCTGTAATGCAGCTAAGTTAGCCTGTTGTGTTGCTATGCCTGCCCTTGCTGCTATAGCCTCAGGAGTATTTGTACTACCAAATGTTGCAGGAGTAGCTAATCCTCTACCTGTACTGGTATTAAATAAATCACCAGTAAATCCTTTACTTCCCCAGCCATTCTTAGTAGGAGCAGTACCATTAGGATTATCTGTTCCATATCCAAAAGATTTATCTACAATATCAACACCTTTACCATCAGTAGTCATATAGTTTTCCCAGGCTTTTCCTCCAAGATAGGTACCAACAAGACCATAAGGAGTACCATAAGTGGTAATAGCCCCTAGAACATTTCCCACATTAGGAGTGCTAAATAAGTCACCAAATGAGAAACCTTCACCTTTACCAGTAGCAGAACTAGTACCATCACCATAGAAACCATCAGGATTAGTAACACCTACACCATCAACAGTAGTATAATCTGGATTACCTATACCACCCCAATCAATATCACCATTTGAAGTAATAAACTCACTACCTGTTTCTAAAGGTTGACCTTCAACTATCTCATAATTATTAGGATACCTTGTAGTTGGTGTAGGTTCTACGAAAGAGTCACCACCACCTGTATTTGTAGGTGCTACATAAGGTCTGTAGTTATAAGGAACAATAGGAGCACCTGAGCCAGGTGTATATGTAGGACCAGCTGTTATATAGGGATTGCCTTTGCTTCCCCATATGTTATAAGAGGAAGTGCTAGGTAATAAGTTACCATAAGTATAAGGAGTGGTTGCGGCAGTAGTGCCAAAGATACTACCTGATGGTGCATAAGTAGGAGGGGTATATGCCATAGTTATGCTCCAAACATTCCAGAACCATACATAGCAGCTGCTGTCATCCCTATATTTCCTAGTTGACCTATAGTTGATTGACCAGGAGCAGTAGTAATACCAGCACCACCAAGTAGTCCCTGAGCACCACTAAGAGCACCACCATATTGAGATAATCTCTCATAAGGAAGAGACTGTTCAAACTGGTGTTTAGCTTTAGCATCTTCAATAAGTGCTTGTTCTCTCTGTGCCTGTTGAGCACCTGATTGCTGTAGTGCTGTATAAGGTGAGAAGCCAGCATTAATAATACCACCTGTCTGACCTAATGTCTGTGCTTGATGTCCTAGACCTTGACCATAAGCCTGACTATAAATACCAGCAGCAGCTTTATTAGCAGCATCAGCAGCAGCACCAATAGCAGTACCTTCTGCAATACCTTGTCTACCACCACCATAACCACCTGATTGTATAGCACCACCCCTGATACCTGCTAGTGCAGGATTAAGCTGACCATAGGCATCCTTAGCAGCCTGAGCAGCCATATCTTTAACATATGGGTTCTTAGCTACATCAACTACTGATGTACCAGTACCATATTGGTATGCTGATAGTGCAGGGTTCATAACATTAGGAGAACCTTTAGTTGCCCAGTCTCTAACACCTGCTTGTGCAGTTAGTTGGTCAGGACTAAATCCTGCTTGTGTTACACCACCATAATAGGCAGGGCTAAACTTATCATATATACCTGCTGCTTCTTGGAATCCTTTAGTTAGGTATGGTTGTATACCTGCCCAAGGTTCTGCTGTTGTAGTCTCTGAACTACCGCCACCTCCCTTGCTCACAGTGTACCTCCGTTGTACATAGTCCATCCTCTTGTTGTTTTTTGAAATCCATTAATCATATCTTTTACACCTTGTAGTTTTAAATTGTAGTTATTACATAGCACATATCTATTGCAGCAGACAAGACCATATAATTTATGTTCAAACCAATACTTAGATGTATTAGCTGAAGGATTGTTTTCACCTGCTAGTTCTGGTCTCTTCTTACCATACCACCAATGGTCTTCTCCTGTAGGAGGATTCTTCATAGCCATTATTCCATTTGGTGCTCTAATGTCACCACGCATCTTATGTATTAAAGCGTGGTCATCAGGATGTAATTCAATAAGATTGCCTATTGTATCTGTACCCCCTTCGCTTTGTGGTACTATGTGATGTATGTGTGAGCCTTTACGTATTGAACCCCAGAAGTCTTTCCATACTTTGCGGTATGTCATACTATCTCCTTTGCGAACATTCTTACCTGTTCATTATAATTAATATCTTTGAGGTAATTACCCCAACCTTTTCTACCAAAGAATTCCACATATTTACAATTGTGTTCTTTACCAAATTTAAGTAATACTTCATCTACTTCATCTCTCCATTTTATAAAATCATTTCCACCTAACAGTAATACTAATAGTATCTTCATCTGAGGGTAGTTTAATATCTGTGTTACGAATGCACCTTTGACTTCTTCATCATCCCACTTAATCCAAAGCTGCATTTGTTTTGATTGACATAACTGTTTGATGTCATCTGTTGTGTACTCACCTACTCCGTGCTTAAGAGAATCAGCTATATAGTCCTCTACATATTCCCAAGCCTGCTCTACATAATCAGATGTAATACCTTGTATCATTGGCTTAGTTGTATAATCTCTATAGATGCACTAGGTGCAGAAGGTGCAAAAGATGTTACTGCTTGTGTCGTTAATCTTAAGTTTGTATCATCCACTGCAAACATAGCTTGTAAATAATCACCTGCTGTTATCTCAAAAATACCACCTTTAGATAAAGTACGTTTATGACCGTTAGCTGCTAGTGTATGATATATAGTAGAACCATCAACATCTGTACCATTAATCCTAGGGAATATCCATATCTCTTTATTGCTACTACTGTTAGATTCCAACAAGCAAGAGAAGTGCATATAATATTTACCACTATTTGTAAACTCTATCTTAGATGTATCTATAGAATTAATACTTATACCCTGTGAATACGGCAATGTATCCCAAGTAATTGCAGTAGGTGTATTTATTACACTTGCTGTATGACTAGTAGTATCATCAACCTGTGCAAAATCACCAGCACCTGAACCACCTGCATAAGCTATCCAATTAGTACCATCATAATAATATAAGTTTTCACCTTGACCTGGATTCCAATTAGTACCATCTGCGTACCTCTTATCACCAGCTCTTGGTTTAGGTGGTTCAACATATACCTTTTCTACATTACCATCAGCTAAGTTGTTAGTAGTAATAGATATTCTCTTCAGTTCTTCTTGAAGATAAGCAGGTGTGTCTTCTGGCTTTGTTGGTACAGGTAATGGTGTATATCTACTAGACACCTTGACCTCTAATACCTTGTGGTGTCCAGTGAACCTCTAAGTTCTCCAGTGCCCAAGCCTTGTCATCTGTCGTCTCTACTCTGATACCAATATAAGTGCCAGTAGCCCTGACAGGTATCTCTGAGTGTGTGCCTGGTGTGAATGTGTAAGGTCCTTTCCAAGTTACACCTTGATGTGGTTGAATCTCAGTACCAATATAAAAGTCTACACTACCAGTACCACTTACTCTAGGTACAATCTTAGTGACTGACTTAATACCAGGATGACTTAAATTCATATCCGTCTTCTCTGCCCAAGACCTAAAGCTAGTACCATTAAACTGATTACTACCTAGAACAAACAACTTAGTGTTGTTAGCATCAGTAAGTAATAAAGAAGGCTTGAGGGGTGAATCCCAAGAATCATTATCTGTATCCCAGTCACCTGATTCTGTCCAGTCAGTAGTTGATACTGTGTCTACCACACCCCAACTAATATAACTGACACTAGGTAAATCTCTAATAGACCAAGTATTGTTTCTCCAATTCCATACATATGCTTTATCTGCAAAGGCATCAGTAGCTGAGTTAGATACAAAACATATCCACATCTCATTCTTCTCTCTATCTGCGGCAACAAAGGTACGAGTCTTATAGTCAGGGTGTATTGAATTAAACAACTCATCTCTGATTTGACCATCAACAATAGACTTCTTAGATTGACCATCGTGTGTAAAGACATCATCCTCAGATACTACAAAATGTTGGTTATCAAATGATTTAACACAATCCTTACCTAAGATACCAGCATCATTAAATAGTTGTCTGAATCCAAAGATAGATTGACCACCTTCAAATGTCATAGCCCATACCGAGTCTTCTTTATAGATAATGTTACTGTCACCTAAAGGTAAACAATCAACTACAAAACCATTAGACTGTGATAGGTCTACATAACCAGCGTCCTTAGTATCATCACTGGCATCCCAGGTTGTAGGTACAGTACCACCCTCAGCTGGGTGTGACCAACGTACTCTGAATGGATATCTAGTACCAGACTCTGTTGAATCTAATGCAACTAGGAATCTCTTAAAAGGTCTGATAACTTTAGTAGTTGTGCTAGATAACCAATTACTTAAAGCTGAGAAGTTAGAGGCTGTTGAGCCTAACATCTGAGGAACATCAACACCATTATTAACAATAGCAACACCACCTAAGATACCACCATTCCATCTATCTGCAGCAGTGGCTGAATAATCACCACCAGTAGCACGAGTTATATCTGTATGTGTGGTTGTAGTGCCTGATGTAGATACCCTATAAAGTTTAGTTAAGCTAGGGTATATCCAGTAGTCTGTTGTAATAGTATTGAAAGGTAATAGCCAGTAAGGTGCAACACTAGGAGTACCAAACACTTGTTGGTGTCCTTTAACCTTAGCTGTCTTATCATTATCAAACTGTACATTATTACCATCTGACCAAAGGTTCTCACCTAGCTCATAAGGGCTGATATCTTTATTGATACCATTAAGATTAAGATTGGTTATCTGTGCAGGCATTAACTAAAGTCTAGTCCATCTGAGTCAGCATACCAGTTAGCACCAGCATCAATAGTCTCAAAGGTAATGATGTCAATACCTGAGGTAGTCCAGGTTGGTTCAGTACCACCAGCCCACTTCACTGAAGAAGGGAAGATAGTAGTACCAGCACCACCATTAGTTAGGATTAGTTTGAACTTACCATACACACCTGATGTAGGTGCATTAGATATAGTAAATGAACCACCGCTAGCAATTACTGCTGTGGCTACATTACCTAAGTCAAAGTCAATAGCTGTTGCTGTACTTACAGTACCAATAGCATTAACAATCTCTGTCTGTGCTTGTGTCTTTATCTTCTTAGTTGTGCCTACTGCGTCTGCTGTCACAGTCTTTGAGGACTCAACAGTACCTAGTGTAGGAACATCATTATAATTTAATTCGGTTGTTGTTGCAGTAACACCATCAAGCAGATTTAATTCTGTATGTGTAGAAGTAACAGCTCCACTCAAAGATGGTAGTGTTGCTTTGATTGCTGACTTAATAAGTCTTAGGTGGTCATCACCCTGAGACCTTGAGTCTGTACCTGTTGGGTTAGTTGCTACTAAACCATCTATATATGTTGTACTTTCTAATGCCATCCTATTCCTCTATTGTTATTGTTCTTTGTATTTATTCTTAGCCTTAGCATATCCACTTCTTCTAGCCAACCAAGGACCTATTAAGTTTGTTATCACTAGGAAGGCTACAAATGCCCATACGATGTCTTTACCCCACGAGGTAGCAACGTATGCCACTGCTTGTTCTTTCGTCTCTATATCGACAACCTCGGGACTGTCAGGTACTATCTCATCGTATGCCATACTAGTCAATCCAACAGCTACTCCAGCAATAGGACCACCAATCATATAAGCAGTACCTGTAGATACTGATGTCTTACCTAGGTTACGTATATCTAAAGAAGCACAACCACTTAGGGTTATAGTTAGTAGTAGTGCAGTTAGTAGTTTCATAACATCACTATATTAATTGGTAATACCCAAGGGTCTGCTAGGTATGCTATTTCAATACCACCTATATATAACCAAAACATTATTTAGTGCCTAAAGTAATGAACATTATATAACTCCTTTAACCGCCTTGAAGGCAGCAAAGAAACCAAACTCCTGTAATACAAAATATGCTATCATACCAGTAGCAATATACTTAATCTGATTTAGAGTATTCTGAATACCTACTAAGGTTTTCTTTAGTCCAGATATCTTATCGAAGAGTTTTATAATCTGTTCCTCGTGTCTCTCTATTGCAGCTTCTAAGCGTTCAATTCGTTGTTCGATAGGTTACTCCCTATGCAACCAAAGCTTCAACTTCACCAGCGTTAGCATAGCCAAGTCTGTAAAGCTCACCATTAGTATCTTCCATAAATTCATACTGGTAACGCTCAGTTACCACATCATCTTGGTCGGTTACTTCTTCAACCTTGTGAGTATCGTCAGTAATACCAGCATCATCGGCTTCTAGCTTAGATGTCATCAACCACTGGTCTTTACTGTCTAAGATGTTTTGTAGGTATGCTTTAGTTTCAACTTCAAACTCACCCATTAGGTTAGCAATATCGTTCTTGTTGTTGATTGTTCTTGGAAATCCGTTCATAATATTATCCTATGTTAAAGTCTATTAGCTGCGGGTTCAC
>Ga0257123_1001039_pt1 | contig 18137 bp, 13 predicted proteins | sample SI106_135metaG_FD_190185 | JGI IMG/M metagenome (GOLD analysis project Ga0257123, IMG submission 190185) | Marine microbial communities from Saanich Inlet, British Columbia, Canada - SI106_135 | ecosystem: Environmental > Aquatic > Marine > Inlet | place: Canada: British Columbia | collected...
TTTAATAAGGATGATTTCATTGGTAAGAAAGCCCTTGAGGCGATCAAGAACGAAGGGATCAAGCGCAAGCTGGTGGGACTTAAAATGGGAGGCAAGGAGATCACGTGGTTTAACCCGGATTTTTGGCTCGTCACCGACCAGGACGTCTCGAGCACCATCGGCTATATCACCAGTGCGTTCTATTCTCCTAAAATGGAATCCAATATCGCACTGGCAATGGTTCCTATTGAATATGCACAAGAAGGAACGCGGCTCAAAGCCTTCATCCATTCGGCTGAAAGTACTGAGCCGGTGGATGCTGTGGTTCACAGGGTGCCATTTTTTGATCCCGACAAGACACTTCCTGCCTCTTAAACTTTAGGGTAATAAAAAAATGGGGATAGGTCACTTCCAAGGGCGTCATCATTGAAGTGTTCCGTGCAAACTCCTTCTCCAAATAGTCTTTCAATCGGTTTGGTTTCAAAGGGTAATGGGCTTACTTCATTATAAAGTTGTTGAGACTTTGATAGTTTTTCTTTAGGAGTTTTGTGTAAAGGTAGATTTTATTTTCAGTAATATGTTCTCTGCAATTTTACTGATCTTTGATGCCAGATCTTCTTTTGAAAGTGATTCTTCCAGCTCTTTATTACTGAGTTTTCTTTGGCTTACAATTTTTGCCATCATATCCATCAGAGATGGGTCCTCATCAAAAATGAGTCGCATTGCATCAGCCTTAATTTCCAAAAACTGACAATCGGTATGTGCATATACCGAAGCCGAGCGAGGTTCGTTAGTCAACAATGACATTTCTCCAAAGTATTGACCAGTAACAAGCTTCGCAACCTCAAAGGCTTCACTTCCATCATTTTCTATCATGATTCTAACCATTCCGCTTGACAATATATACAAAGAAGACCCGGCATCCCCTTGGCCTACGATTTTTTCACCATGCTTCAGCGAGACCACGTTTAACCTGCTTAATACCAGTTTGATATGCTGCTCGCCGAGATCTTTAAATATTTCTACTTGTCTTAGTAAACCTTCAGGTGATGGTTCTGGAATTTCTTCTGCAATCCCACGTCGAATAATCATTTCTGAAGTGACGGCAGATGGAACGATGCCATACTTATAGCATTTCACCCAAATATTCATCAAAAGATCATCCATGCCTGCGAAATGACCTTGATAATTCTCAAAATGGATGAAGATCAAATATTTGTATGAGGCACTCGCCTCAGACACTCGAATTATAGGTGGAGGGTCATCAAGAACCTTTGGTGAGTCAATGCAGCCTTCTAATAAAACACGTCTCACCAGAGTGGGGTCCACTGTACTAGGTATATGCACATAAAACCAATGACCGTAGGTAGGCACAGGTCGGTTAAAATTATGTACTCGCGCATTTGAAATTCTTGCGTTGGGTAGAACATACAGACTGTTATGCCATGACAATACATGTGTTGCACGCCAGTTAATTTCGGTCACTTCACCCAGGGTTCCGTCATCTAATTCGATCCAATCCCCGATTGTAAAAGGACGTTCTATACTGATCGATACACCCGCCACCAGGTCAGACAATGAACTTTGCATCGCCAGGCCAATAACACCCGCCATGATGCTTGAAGAGACTAGTAATCCCGTCATCGGCTGGTTAAATACCAACGACATTACGAAATAGATAGCTATTAGATATAAGGAAACACTTAAAAGACCGACCAGAATGCCAGGTGGGGACTTTTCATACTTACGAACAAAGGCACCTTCCCATAAAAATAGAATGATGGCGTGGTTTAAGACATGTGCAGAAGTAAAGAGAAATAAAGTGAGGCTGGCTTTTCCAACCAAAACTTTATTGATGATGCCAATTGAGAGGAAAATCGGCTTTATTGAAAGTGTAATTAGGAAGATTAGCAATACCTGAAAATACCAGGTAAATCTCACTTTTCTTACTAAATCTCTGGTCTTATGGGTGAAATACAAGAACAGAAGAAATACGGGACCAGCAATGGACAATACAATAACCATTTCTGGAAAAACATCGGTGCTTAAAAGCTTTAGATTTTTACTTAGTGCTTCTAGTATCGACATCATAGCTCCATTGTGCCGAAAGGCGAGGTTCCCGTCTGGTAGCACATCTTGTTATGCACTCGAATGGAATCAATATATGCTCTCATTTCTTTATCAAAAAAATAAGGAAAATAAGATAATAAGGGGGGAATGGGGGGAAATGGGGAGGGAAATGGGTGGAAAATGGGGGCAAACCACTTCCGATCCCCTGGGTCAAGTCCTCTCTTGCGCATCTGTGATGCCAGCCCTTTTGCAAGTCATTTCCCAATGAATCCCGTTGGTGGACGAAAAGTAGCCAGGTCCCTTTTTTTCTTTCAAAACCGCGATACAAATTGAACCGGACCCATCCAAGTTCCCCTGATCGTTTTGAGCAGTCTCACCAGCGAAAGTGGCGGAATTGGAGGACGCGACTGGTTCATCATTCAGGGCGATTTGCTACAAACTTTTCGTAAAGCATCACCAAACCAAACGCAACGAAAGCTGTCGCTATGGTATCAATTACCGCATCGGATAGTTCCCCGGTCGATAGCAGGTAGTGGTTGATCCCTATTTTGTAAATTCCAAAGCCCACAAGAAATATTAAAAAACTATAAATGCCCAATTTATTTTTCTTTTCCATAGTCTTCTTTCAATAATTACATCTTTTCAGAGTACCTAAAGGAGGTGGATAGTCACACATTTTGGGAGAGCTGACAAGCGGATTCATTCAAAGTCTGCCGCGCTATGACGCTCCCGAAGCTGTTCAGTCTCATCACCCCAGGTGCGATTGACCCTCCGTCCCCTTTGCACTGCGGGTCTTTCAAAGATCTCCTGAGCCCAGCGAACCACATTTAAGTAGTTATTCACTTGAAGGAACTTCCCAGCCTCATAAATCTCGCCCCGTACCAAACTCCCATACCACGGCCAGGTAGCTATGTCAGCAATGCTGTATTCTTCACCGGTCAGGAACTTCTTGTGTGCCAGCTCACGATCCAATACATCCAACTGCCTCTTTGTTTCCATTGCAAAGCGGTTGATTGCATATTCGATCCTTTCGGGGGCATAGTGATAGAAGTGTCCAAAACCACCTCCCAAATAGGGTGCGGACCCTTGTAGCCAGAAGAGCCAGTTCAAAGCTTCCGTACGACCAGCAGTGCTTTGGGGGAGAAATTGCTGATGCTTATCCGCCAAATACAGGAGGATTGAGCCTGATTCAAAGACACGCAGGTTATTGGTCCGATCCAACAATGCCGGTATTTTCGAGTTTGGGTTCACGGCCAAGAATCCGCTGGAAAACTGGTCGCCTTCTCCAATGTTGATTAGCCAGGCATCGTATTCCGCCTCCTGAATCTCCAGTTGCAAAAGTTCCTCGAGGAGAATGGTCACCTTTTGTCCGTTTGGGGTACCCAGTGAATAGAGTTGCAGGGGATGCTCGCCCTGAGGTAGCTCGGTCTCATGAGTAGGACCTGCGATGGGCCGATTCAATTTTGAGGACGAAGCAGCACCTTCTGCCTGATCCCATTCCCATACCTCCGGAGGTGTATAGTTCTGTGGATTCATCATGATTCTCTCCCTTTGCTTGTGAAAAGTAGGCTGTGTTGTATTAAGTTGACTGTCTCCTTCTTTTCTGCCAAATTTCCTTCTTTAAGCAATGAATGTTTTCAAGGCTCTTCCAAAAGGTCAGCGAATTTGAGGTGACATGGAAACTTTACTGAGTGCAATTGAATATCAAAATCCCGCATGGATTGCGATTGCATTTATCTTCGGTCTTGTTTTCCAGCAGTTCAAACTACCACCAATGGTTGGCTTTCTGCTCGCCGGTTTTGTTTTGCATCTACTGGGAGTGCAACAAGATAGCTTCTTAAATGAAATTGCCGATTTGGGCGTAACCTTGTTGTTATTCACTATTGGTTTAAAGCTGCATCTAAAAAGCCTTCTAAAACCAGAAATATGGGCAACCACACTTAGCCATATGGCCGTGACAATTCTAGTGGCCCTATCGTTCATCATGGGTCTAAGTCTAATCGGACTTTCTATCTTCTCAGGTATAGATGTGAAGACAGCAGCCATCCTTTCATTTGCTTTATCTTTCTCCAGTACAGTCTTTGCTGTGAAAACTTTGGAAGACCGGGATGCATTGTCATCTCGTTATGGTCAGATCGCTATCGGCGTTTTAGTTATTCAGGATATCACCGCTGTTTTCTTCTTGGCTCTGTCCAGTGGCAAAATACCATCTATCTGGGCTTTGGGCCTCCTTTTACTGATTCCAATACGTCACGTTTTGGGGAAAGCCCTGGGTCTGAGTGGGCACAAAGAATTGCTTACCGTGTTTGGTTTCTCCCTTGCACTCGGAGGAGCCGCCATTTTTGAGATGGTTGGCATGAAGGGTGATTTAGGGGCTTTAATTATGGGCATTCTATTAGCGAGTCATGAGAAAAGTAGTGAACTTGCAAATACTCTATTGGGCTTTAAAGATGTATTTCTCGTTTGCTTTTTCTTAACAATAGGACTTACAGGCTTACCAACCCTTGAAACCGTCGGGGCAGCAGCTCTTCTTCTATTGCTTATACCGATCAAGGTTATTCTGTTTTTTCTATTATTTACTCGTTTTCGTGTTCGAGCACGAGGAAGCACACTGGCAACTTGGTCCTTAGGAAATTATAGTGAATTTGGACTCATTGTAACAGCGGTTGCAATTTCTGTTGGCTGGATGGAAACCCAATGGCTAACCGTCATTGCACTTGCTCTTTCCGCATCATTTTTGGTCGCCTCACCCATCAATCTACTCGCAGATAAGTTCTACACACGTTATCGTTCGTTCTTGAACAGGTTTGAAACGAAGTCTCGTCTTAAAGGTGACGAAGACATAGACATCGCACAACATTCAATCCTGATTTTTGGCATGGGGCGTGTAGGCCGGGCTGCCTATGATGAAATGCAAGAAGCAAGTGTGGGTAAAATACTTGGTATTGACCAGGACCCTAAAGAGGTTGAACGTCTCTCAAATACAGGTCGACAAATTATTTTAGGCGACGCAACTGACCCAGAATTCTGGTCACGCATCGACCACGGTCATCCAACGGTCGATCTTATTCTTCTGGCAATGCCTAACTGTTCTTCAAATATGATGGCAGGTGAACAGTTACGTTATAGAGGGTACAAAGGGCCAATCGTCGGAATCGCAAAATTTGAAGATGAGGTAGCAGAGCTAAAAGCATCCGGTGTTGATGAGGTCTACAATATTTATGCAGAAGCCGGTAGCGGTGCCGCAAGTAAAATGCAGACACTGTTCAGGATTAAGGAATAGGGATAAAAAGGCAATAAATGACCGGTCCCAAAAATCCTTCCCTCTTCTTTCAAAGATTTATTTGATCTATAGCAAAAAGTCACATTGCACGAAAACCGATGAGCGCGGCAGGTGGATTTTCGGGTTGAAGCATAATTATCAACATTCAACTATAAATACAAACCTACTCTCTGGGCTCCATTCGTAATCATGAGAAGCCCTGTATCCCCTTAGCCATAAGTTAGTGTTCTGCCTCTTCAAATAAAAGCCGGCAGGGTAATCATTAGCTTCTCTGAGTTTTTTGGAAGCTACAGTTAAATAGGAGTCCTCATATTCGTCATAATACTGTAATCGTAAATGCACTGCTAGCTCGACGGGACACAAGTGAAATCCAAGTTCAAGTGCAGTAGAAAATACGTTTTCAGTAGTACCGCCTTTAACTAATCCCATTTGCTCTGTGGAAACCGTTATCACATTAAGACGTGCTATGGCAGATGAGGTTGTGAACGAAGAATCTGAAAGTAGCATCTCAGCATATTTATTCGTAAAAATTGATTTTTCCCGTAGTCTATTTTTGAGCTCACCCCTGGACAAACCACCCACTGAAATTTCCAATAGCTGACTTTTGTCTAGTTGAAATATCATGATACGAGCATAGTTGGGGAACGATTAAACAAAATGGTTTCAGACTCACCTAATTGAAACCTAAGACAAAAAGTAGCCTGTCCCGAATGGAGCTAGTTTAAGCTGTTTTAGCACGAGAGACCAGGGGAGAGTCCGGAAAAGGAGACTAGGGAGACTAGGGGACAGTCCGGAAAAGGGTATAAGTTTTATTTATCACTTTCTATAAGTTTTACTTGGGGTGCCCACTTTGGATTTTAGAGGCTACCATCCGGTTTCAGAACTTTGGAGGCAAAGATGGCACGTGCATCAAGAATTTATGTTTCGAATGAACATGGTAGCTACCACATTATCTCGCGAGTTGTCGGGAAGCAGTTTCTGCTAAGAGATCAGGAAAAGGAGCAGTACTTATCCATACTTGAGAGTCTTTCTCAGGCGTTTTTTGTCCAAGTCCATAGCTTCTGCATCATGGATAACCATGTACACCTTCTGATCACCAGCTTGGAGGATCAGGCAAAGAAGGCCGATTGGAATGAGCTCTTAAGACGCTACAGATCCATGTATGGACCCGAAGCTGTACCGCCGTCAGGATCGATTGATTTTGACGGTGAAGAAATCCCGGATTCAGATTACGGTATGGAAAGATTGAGAGTCAGGCTTGGCTCCATCTCCCGTTTCATGCAGGAATTACAGCAGACATTCAGTCGCTGGTATAACAAGCGTAACAATCGAATTGGTTATTTCTGGTCCAGTAGGTTTAAGAGTATTTTAGTATCAAAGGGAGAATCTCAGTTGGTCTGTTCTTCCTATATTGACTTGAACCCTATTCGCGCAGGCATCGTCAGGAAGCCTGAAGAATACCGCTGGTGCACCCTGGGCTATCTTGCCAGGAACTCGAAAAAGGATCAAAGCTGGATTAGTCCCATACCTTTATTAAAAGAAAAGGGAGAGGGTAGCTGGGACTGGTACAGACTGTTTGTGTACTACGCCGGGGCAATCGAAAGGCCTGGGACGGCATCCATTTCTGTGGAGGTAATCGATGAAATCACACAGTTACAGGGACGTTTGAATCTTTCAACAAAGCTTAGATACCGAGTAACAAATCTCTCCGAGGGACTGGCCATCGGGACGCAATCCTTCGTGGAATCAATCCAAACCAGGTTGAAAAGAAAATTCATAAGAGCCAGAGAATGCTTGCAAGGCATCCCCTTCTACACAACCAGAAACCTGGCACATTCAAGCTAAGCAATCTCCCGACATAGCGAAGTCATCAAGAAACTCCAAAAGCGGAGCCAATTTTCTCAGCCCAATTTTTTGAATCAACTTCAACTTTTGGAAAAACTAAGAATTCCGAACGACAAAGTTCCAAAAACAGGAGTAAAACCAAGTAAAAACTCCGGTCTACTAGCCCAACGTCCCCCTGGCAATCAATATAAATAGAGAAAAATCAAACCCTCCAAGAACTAGCCTGTCCCTCAAATTTCCTCAAATTCCCCGCACCAAAACCGCTACACAAATTGAACCAGGCCCATCCAAGACCTCTTCCGATCACAGCTCATTTGCGCCAATGAGGACATGAGGGGTAGGATTTGTAGTGGAGTGAAAAAGCGGTGTGACCCCAAAACCATTTTGGATGGAAAAAGCGGTGTGACCCCAAAACCCCCAAAACCATTTTGGATGGATTTGAGAGAGATGGTCCTTGACTGGAATGGGGTCTACTGGGAGAGTGAACCGACCCCATCAAAGTCCCCTTCCGATCACAGCTCATTTGCGCCAATGCCGACATGAGGGGTAGGATTTACTGAGGGGCTGGAAGTAGTGTGTCCCCAAAAAGTCCCCAGCAAATCAAAGCTAGAAAGCTCCAACCCTTAAAATTGTCCTTCTCCGAGATTATTGACCTAAGAGGTACACAATGGAAATAAACCTGGACCTGATTCAAAGTTTCAACGTGAAAATCGAAAAGGATGATCGACTCAAGCTGGCCATGAATGCGGTGGGAAGGGTCGATTTGAATGAGCTTGCCCTGAACCGGGAATTGATAAAGGGGGTCAACTTTTCCTTTTCCGACGAAGTGGAAGTCTCTCCAGAGGCCACCGCCCAGCAAAATGTGGGGGTTTGCTGGATCTTCGCCGCCATGAATTTCATGCGCTTTTTCGCGCGCAAGAACCTCAATCTCAAGACCTTTGAATTCTCCGGACCCTACCTTATGTTTTGGGACAAATTTGAGAAAGCAAATTATTTCCTTGAGAAAATGATCGAATTCAGCGACCGGGAATACCACGACCGGGAACTCTGGGAGCTCATGAAGGAACCGGTGGCTGATGGCGGTGACTGGTATATGTTTGTCAACCTGGTCAAAAAGTACGGAATGCTACCCTCGTCCGTCATGCAGCATGCTCCCTTTTCTAAGGACTCCGGCAGCATAGGCAAGGCTCTGAATACCAAGCTTCGCTTCGATGCCGCTGAAATTCGCAAGATGAGACAGGATGGCTGTTCAATGGAGAAGATCCAGGAAAGACGGCGAGAACTCGTGGAGGAAATTTACAGGATTCTGGTCACCTGTTTCGGCACACCCCCCAATAGATTCTCATGGAGTTACCGGGATGAGGACAAGGCTTTCCACCGCTTCACTGATATCACCCCCCATGCTTTTTACGAAAAATGCGCCGGGCAGGATCTTGATGCCTACGCCTCCATCTGGAGCAGTCCTCTTCCCGACACGCCCTACGACAAGACCTACTCCATGGTTCATTCCAGGAAAATGGTTGGCGGCCAAAACCTCCTTTCCCTGAACATCTCCTTTGAAAACTTCAAAGCCTATGCCATCGACCGTTTAAAGAAGCACGAACCCCTGCTTTTTTCCTGCGATGTGCTGAAGGACAACTTGAGAAAAGAGGGTTACCTCCTGAAAAACCTGTATAACTACGAACTCATTTTCCAGACCTCCTTCAACATGGACAAGGTCCCACGCCTGCAAACCCGTGATACCTGCATGACCCACTGTATGCTCCTGGTGGGGGTAGATCTCGACGACAACGGGGTGCCTATCAAGTGGAAGGTAGAAAACAGCTGGGGGGCGGAGTTAGGCAACAAAGGTTACTTCATCATGGACGATGGCTGGTTTAACGACCATGTCTACCAAATCATCATGCCCAAGGCCGATCTTGACCCCAACCACCAGACAGCCTTGAATTCCGATCCCGTCATGCTGCCGCTCTGGCACCCGATGGGGTAAGGGGATTTCAGGACCGTCCCCTTAATTATCCTTTTCTGATCACAGCTCATTTTCGACAATGACTACATGTGGTGTCAGATTCAGTGAGAGAGTTGAAGAGTGGTGTGTCCCCAGTTGAAGAGTGGTGTGTCCCCGAAAATACCAAAATTCTCCCCCTACAGACCCGACCCAGCCATGGTCGGGTGGATTCGGATGTCCCTGATTGGGGTAGTATCAGGTTTATTTGTTCGGATTGGGTCCTGAAAAAGCAGGTGCTGAGGACTGTCCTTTTGGTACACCACTCACCTCAAATCTCCCCTTACATCCCTTCACCCAGATTGCATGGCCAGCATGCACCCCAAAGGTACTGCCCTCCTGGCAGATATATTTGTCCCCGATCTGTTCCACCAGGCGATAAGACAAAAGCTTGGAAAATAGTTCGCCACCACAGATTCGTTTCTTTTTAAACAGACCCAGAACTTTGGAGCTTTTACATGTGATTACGAGAGTCTGAGCCCCACCACCGGAAGCTCCGGGGCCTCCAGGCCCTGCTCCGCCGGGGGTGGCTCCCGGTACGCCTGCCCCTCCCGCCCCTGGTCCGGATGGTCCGGCTCCTGCGCCGGGATTCGCTGCAATCCCCGCTCCCGGGACTGAAGGTCTAGAACCCGGGCCTGCTATGGTTGGAGAAATTTGTGAGGCTGGTACAGCCTGCGCGGTCCCTCCGGCAGGAGGCCATTTCAAACCGACAATATTAGTTCGTTCATGGCTCCCCTCGTATCCACCCCTGGCAAGGCCGGAAACCATGAAATAATAAACTTGCCCTGGTACCGGTGACCAGGAACCCAGGGGCGGCTGTTTGATATGATCACCATTCACGGCTTTTTTGTGCTTTCGAGTTGAACCCGGCCTCATCCACTCAAAAGTACCCGCGTACCATTGTCCGTTTTGGTTTACGAAGACCCATGGATTGGCGTTTACCTGAATATCCTTGGTACCGCTATTGTGACGGATGGTGTGACTTTTCCACTCCCTGGTTTTATCGAAATTCAGGTCAATAAATGGGCCGTGAACCTTCACATCTAAATTAGAGGTGGCAGGCCAATTATCTACCCTCGGATGAAGCCAGTGGACTTTGTCTAGACTGAATGGTGACCCCTTTTCACTTGCTGCATCGGATGCTGGTGCTCCTCCTTGACTTTCTCCAGATGATGTAATGCTATTGCGCACGTAATCCGTGTAGTCAAAAGGTACATTGTTATTTACCTTGTTGTAACCCCGATCCTTTATATCTTTTTTGGCATGTAAGGTTTTAACCAAGGTTTTTTGGTTGTTGATCCAGCCATAGACTTTAACAACGCTTGACTTATCGCCATTAGCAATTCCTTCAGCTTTGTTAAATTTCATCCACAAAGTAGCCTTTTTAATGCTTGCGTTGGATGGAATTGAACTGATGTCCCAATCTATCTTACCTATCCGATTGCCGCCTTGTTTGACTAACATCGATGGTCCGTTTTTAGTGAACGTCCCGGCACTATGTTCGATTACTAATTTTGTCGAATCGAACAGCCACCCACAACCGGGACAAGCCAGAAATGTTTGCCTTAATTCCAACCTGAACCTTTTGAGATTTGTTCCTTTAGATTCCGTGTAGGATATAGACCACGGACCAAAACAAAAAACGAGATAAATGGCAAAACGCACAAGCCACTCCTGTAACCCTTAAAAACCTCGATGTGAGTCTAGAACCTTATGTTACCTAAGGATACTAAAGACTTAACGTCTTCGCAAAATCAACAGCAATCTTGACTGGCTCATCGATCTTTACTGGGATCAGTTTCAGCACCCAAAAAGTAGCCTGTCCATTTTTCACTTTCAAACATCTTAAATTTCCGGAACATAATCAAGTCTTTGTGTTCCTCTTAGATGAAATGCAGGCCATACTTCGTGATGCCATGAAGTTAGCATTTGCAATGGGTAAAAACTGGCCTGTCCCCTTCATCCTTAAGACAAAAACTAGCCTGTCCCCCAAATTCCCAAATTTCACCAAATTCCGGTGCCCCGCCATTTCATGCACTAGCTCGTTACCCCAAATACTTTCAAAACGTCGGCTTCTGTCATCATTTTAGTGTTATTTGCAAAAGCATAGTACCGAGGTTTGTGATCTATATATATCTGGGAGGTAAACTCGAAATCCGACTGGTCATCAAGTACACCCAATGGAACATTCCAGAACTGTTGGTCTTTCAACCGATAAAATAGATGGGTCCCGCAATGACTGCAAAAGCCACGCTCCGCCCACTCACTTGAACTATAAATATTTACAAACTTATCATCTTTGAACGTAACGCCATCTTCCACTTCAACAGCCAACGCTGGACCACCACCCCAGCGACGACACATCGAGCAATGACAAGAATCAAAGCTCTTTGATTGCGTAGAAATCGAGAATTCCACTTTCCCACACAGACAATGCCCACCTATCTTCATTTTTTTCTCCTTCCCTCACTACCATTGATTGCTTGCCAATAGTAACTGAAGTCAAGTGCCAATTAATAGCCTAAGGCACCCTGTGCTTAACTGAGATTTCTATACTTGACCCCCATTAATTCCCTCACGAAACCGCTACACAAATTGAACCAGGGCCATCCAAGTCCCCTTCCGATCACAGCTCATTTGCGCCAATGACGACATGAGGGGTAGGATTTGTTGAGGGACGAAGATCATTCAAGATGAAAAAGTGGTGTGGCCCCAAAATTCCCCAAAATTATACTTCTTCCGGACTGGTGCTGATCTTCATCTGCTGCCTTCTCACTCCCAACCTGAGCTACTCTAAAGATCTGAGTTTACAGAGTCTCAGCATACGCGCACGCGTTTCAGAGAAGACTTTGCTTGGAGATGATGCTAAAGAGGATTTTAAGGCGTACGATGTGTCGGCGAACTTCGGGTTACCATGGAAGAGATACTCCACGTCAGGCTGGGGTATGGGCACGCGTTTGATGGTGAGCACCGGACTTTTGCGGGGAGCGGGAAAAGATGCGCTTGTCTTTTCTGTTATCCCTGAATTGACCTTGGGTAGTGAAGACGGGAGGTTTACCCTAGATTTGGGAGCAGGTGGAGCACTATTCAGCAGGCATCGTTTTGGGGCGCAGGATTATGGCGGTTCATTCCAGTTTGCCCTGACCTTGGGCGTCGGTATTCCGCTCTATAAAAACCTGGGGCTAGGCTATCGGTTTCTGCACTATTCCGATGCCGGCGTTTGGGGATCTGACACGACCGGGGCTGATTTCCATATGATTGAGTTAAACTATAGATTTTGATCATGGTTTTCTTTTCGTTGGGAACTTGGGGACAGGCCAATTTTTTTCTCACCCAAACGATGCCGCTCCCGATGGGTATAAACCTTCCGCCTCTAAGCCACCCAAACCGAAAGTCAAATTTTTCAACGAAACCCACGAGAATGAGGACCATCAAATCCAAATTTCCCTATCAGGAAAAGTAAAAAAGCGAGCACCTGAAAACTAGCCTGTCCCCTTTTTTTCCCCCTTTTTTTCTTTTTCCTTTCTTCCCAAATCAACTAGACACCAGAATACTTGATCGTACTTCTGACTCAGCTACACAAATTGAACCAGGCACATCCAAGTCCCTTCCGATCACAGCTCATTTGCGCCAATGACGACATGAGGGGTAGGATTTATTGAGGGCCCAAAAAGTGGTGTGTCCCCTTTTTCCTCCCCTTTTTCCCCTTTTTCTTTCGGATGGGGGATGGGTCACAAAGGATGAGCAAGAGAGGACGGAAAAGTGGTGTGTCCCCTTAATCTCCCTTAATCCCCTTAATCTTTTTCTAATTCGATCCATTGGTCCATATTTGCCTTTAGACGGATGCCAAATGCCTGTACCGCAAGTTCCAGCCGGCCATGAGCTGATTGCAAAATTCCCCTCAGATTAACCCTGGCAGTACCCTTACCCCCTAAAATACTAATCTGTCCACGTTCTTCAGCACCTTCCAATTGGTAGCTCACATCCAGAAAAACCCCATTTTGATCTCTAGAAAAGTCTAACCTGTCTAGAATCAAACGTGTCTTCATTTCACGCTGCTTGATCACCCTCCCCGTCTCTAAGGCGATTGGGCGTTCCATCTCGATTGGACTGGCGGATAAATCGCGGGGACGCTGTAAGATCCAAGCACAATTTTGAAGCAAAGGGTCATCAGAACCCGGACTCCATTGCAACGCTACCACCTCTCCTAAACGATTCAGTGTGAAATTCCCTTCACTGGCTACTTCTTCAGGCTTCCAGCGATTCAGGCGAACCCGCCCTTCAATATACTGTTCGTTTCGCACTAGAGGCTCTAATTCGAAACGTCCTTCCATACGCTCCTGAGTCCCGCCAAAAACTAACAGTACCTTTTGCACTCCGCTTTCAATGGTAGTCATATAGGACTTTTTTTCAGAAGAGGTCAACAGCATTTCATGGAAGGGGTTTTTCAGCACATTGAGAACCTCCAGATTTCCTTTTTCCAGTTCATCTGCCAAAGTCTCATAACCATGAAGCTCTTCTCGCATAACCGCAGCAATAGTACTTATTGGCCTGCTATGCATAGTGCTGTAAAAGGACTTTTTTCCACCGCTCCATGCCGAAAAATTACGCGTAAACGCCTTAAATTCAAACGCTGGAATCAGGGCATGCCCGGTTCTATCTAATGAGTTCTCGGTACTTTGCCAACGTTTGAGGACTTCACCTTTACCAAGGTAATGAGATTCCCCTCGATGGCAGACGATGCACTTGGAGTTTGCCCACAAACTGAATATAGTCAACAAAAAGAGAATCGCTCTGATCAAATTTTCCTATACCTCAATAGAGCTTGCATAATCGCCAGAGCAATTCAAGAGTGAATTGGCCTGTCCCCAAAAACTTCCAAAAACTTTACTAGCCTCTCACCAAATATGCAATCACTGCTCATTTGCGCCATTGAGTACACAAGGGGCAGGATTTAGCCGCTAGCTTCTAAAAGTGGTGTGTCCCCATAATTTCCATAATTTCTTTCTCAATCAACGAACCCTGATGGGCGCACTTGAAATTTATTCCTTGGATTTTGACAGGTACCCCGAGATTTCCTCGGAAGAGAATTTCTCCATACTCAAGGAAAGCGGAGCTCTCGAAGCTAATATTCAAGATACTCCCCGGCAAAAAGTCAGCAATCTGAGATCTGATAAATTTGGAAATGTATGGTGCCTGGTACATGGACCCTACTCCACCCATCCGGTCAAAGTGCCCGATGCCTATGAGTGGGCTATGAAATTCCAAAAACAACTTGCTGACTTTCCCATGGTCGAGGAGGCTCGCAATTCAATGAAGTAAAGTTCTGACAATCTTAATAACTGATTCTGGCTTGTCCCCTTCTCTTCCCTTCTCTTCTTCCTCTGAAAATCTAGAACATTACGAACAGTTGATAGTTGTTTTCTGAAATATCCCCTTGTGATTCTTAAATTTAACCTTGAAATGGGTATCTATTTCTTCTTCCCAGGGTTGCCGGAAATCGGGAAGGAATCAATGGCAGGACCCATTACACAATATCGATTCAAGGAGAAAAAATGCTAAATCCCCAAATGATTTTCACCCTGCTACTGCTGGTGGTCTATCTCAACACCATAGAGTCTCGTGGTTTTGTTCAATTTCTTAGTGTTCCAGGCCAAACTAACGATACCGTTCTAATGCAAGAGCAGCCGATGCCTGAGAAATCCGAGACATCCGGTTCGCAACATGATCCTGAGGCAATGATGAATGATTCAATGTCCGGTATGGATGAAACGATGGAAGGAGGCTGTAGTGTTTCATCTAAGAATAGTGGCAATTGGAGTGACGAAAACTCCTGGAATCGGCGTATCCCACACATGGGGGACACTGTTTGTATCGATAAAGAGCACTCCATTGTCTTTGATATAGAGCAAGAATCTTCTGAAGGGATTTCCACCCTGGATATACACGGAGAATTAGACTTTTCCAGAAAGCAGGATACCAGTCTATTCGTAGAAACAATCACGATTCATACCGACGGGACTCTGAGGATCGGATCAAAGCGTAACCCTCTTCCAGAGACGGTTAATGCCAATGTTGTTTTTCAAACCAATGGAAATTTGATGCCTGGCTCAGAGATGTTTCCCCACCAACTTGGAATCATTAATAAGGGCGGATCTCTTGAGTTGCACGGTAAGAAAGTATCGAGAATCCTCGAAGCTAGCGACTCCCTGGGAAATAATGCCTCATCCATTCGTTTAGATACGAATTCGCACGGTTGGTCGAGAGGGGATGAGATTCTCATTCCCGCGACGACTTTTGAGCGGAATCAAAGTCCTGAAAATCAGAAGCGGCTCATAGCCAACGTCTCCGGAAACTTAATTACTATGGAGAAGGCTCTCGATTCTCCCGCGAATCTGCCGCTCAGGTACAATCCGATCATTGCCAACCTCTCCGGCAATATCATCCTTTCTTCCGCCAGTCCTGAGATGGTTGACCGTCGGGGACATGTAATGGTCATGACTGATGAGATGGAGAGCTGCGGAAATGTGGAAATAGACGGGGTCATCTTCAAGGATCTCGGCCGCACAAATAAAGGTAAGGCGATCTCCGCTACCAACCAGAAGATGATGTACCCCTTACACTTTCATCATTGTGGTCTAGAGACACAATATACGGTGGAAAACAGCGTGGCATCCGGCAGTCCAGGCTGGTCATTTGTAAACCATCGCAGCAATGTAGTGTTTCGTAACAACGTAGCGTACGATTTTACCGGTGCTGGTTTTGTAACGGAGATGGGAAATGAACTGGGTCTTTTTGAAAACAACCTGGCCGTCGGCGGAAAGGGAATTGTGAATTCTAAAGATGAACCGGAGTACCCCTTTCGCAGACTCTATATAACTAATTCCGCCAAAAAACGGTTGCGTGCGGCCGACCTTGGTTTTCACGGAGATGGCTTTTGGATGGCAAGTCCCTTTGTTGATGTGAAAAACAACATCGCCGCAGGGAATACGGGAGCCGGATTTCTTTGGTACTCACTGGGTCTTGATGATGTTCATGTAAACGAGCGAGATCGTGGGATCAATGTTGCGGGATCCTATACCTTCAATGAATTACCCCGCTTCGCCCAAAAGCAGATGAAATATAAAACTCCAAAAAGATACTACAAGAGTCTCGGAAATCGGTATTTCATGCAGCAGGATCTTCCCTTGTTTGGAAAGATTGAAAAGAACAAAGCGTATGGAAATTACGTAGGTCTTCGCATTCGCTATGTAAGTAATTTAAACCTCGTGGCGGCTGCGAAGTTTTTAGGAGTGGATACTAAGACGGTTGAACGGTACGTAAATTCCGAGGGTATTTCAAAGAAGACAATGTATATCCATGACAGCCACATCACCGATACCACACTGCTTAACAACGAAATAGGTCTCCACTCTACCTACAGCTCAAGAGTAAATTATACCAACATAACTATTGCATCGAACCAGTACGATCTTAACCGCTACTATCGAAACACCAAAGAGTTCATCAAACTTAATGCTCCCACCGGATTGGAGATGAACCACAGCTCCAATCTTGGGCATAGCATCAAGGGATTGGATATCAGCGGCTATCCAATCTGCATGCGAGTGGAGCCGAAGGTTGTAACAGTTAAGAAAAAGAGGTTGAGTGACTGTTCCACTAAGAACGGCACCAACTATCAAGAATTTGTGCTGGATCAAAAGGAAGTACGAAAAATAAGGTGAAATAAGGGGGGGAATAAGGGAAATAAGGGGACAGTCTGCAAGAGAGTAAAGGGGTATAACTTAAAGTTATCACCTACTCAAAGTTTTTCTTGGAGTTCCCAGGGTATCTATCAAACTTTAGGATTTGCCTTCTAAAAAGAAGGAGGCGAAAGTGGCTCGAAGCAATCGGATCTATGTTTCAAAAGAATTGGGCAGCTACCACATCATTAATAGGGTGGTTGGCAGGCAGTTTCTACTTGGGGAGGCTGAGAAGGAGCATTATCTCTATCTCTTACAAAAATTTGTAAAAGCCTTCTTTATTGAGCTCCACAGCTTCTGCATCATGGATAACCATGTGCATTTACTTATCACCGGTTTAGATGAACAAGCAGAAAATGCAAGCTGGGAAGAGCTTTTAAGTAGATACAGAATCCTCTATGGTCCTGATGCAATGCCTCCTTCAGGTTCAGCTGATTTTGACGGCAGTGAAATTCCAGATCCCGATTACGGGATCGAGAGGCTTCGCAGTAGGCTGGGATCTGTATCCCGATTCATGCAGGAGTTACAGCAAACCTTTAGTCGTTGGTACAACGAGCGTCATAACCGCGTTGGCTATTTCTGGTCCAGCAGGTTCAAGAGTGTCTTAACATCCAGGGATGAAGGCCAGCTAATCTGCGCTACCTATATAGACCTCAATCCAATCCGGGCCAAGATTGTACAAAGACCGGATGATTATCGTTGGTGCACCCTGGGCATTCTGGCGAGAAACCCATCCAAATCCACCGCCTGGATAACCCCTATTCCGATACTAGAAGAGAAGGAGGAAAGTTGCTGGAATTGGTACCGGGTATTCGTCTACCACGTCGGAGCGATTGAAAAACCAAATGCAGCCTCCATACCTCTTCAGGCTATGGAGGAGATAGAAAAAATGGAAGGCCGTTTGAATCTATCCACCAGGTTAAGCTACAGGGTGAAAAGCCTATCCGAAGGGTTAGCAATCGGTGCACAAACATTCGTAGAATCTATCCAGAAAAGGCTTAAGCGAAAGATTATCAAAGCAAGGTCATGTCTACAGGGCGCTCCCCTTTATACAACCAGATCTCTGGGCCCTTCGGGGTAATCCCCACGAGGTATGGTCGAAAGTTGTGTCCTGGAATAAAAAGAGCGTAGCCTTATGTTAGCTACAACAAAAGGAGGCTACGCTCGTGACCAAAGTCAGATCTATTGTAGAGGAATTATGGTCCCCTATGGA
>Ga0257123_1001055_pt1 | contig 17998 bp, 17 predicted proteins | sample SI106_135metaG_FD_190185 | JGI IMG/M metagenome (GOLD analysis project Ga0257123, IMG submission 190185) | Marine microbial communities from Saanich Inlet, British Columbia, Canada - SI106_135 | ecosystem: Environmental > Aquatic > Marine > Inlet | place: Canada: British Columbia | collected...
GACATTATTCCTACTGCAATATTAGCATATGTTGCCCCCCAACCGTCGTAAACTAAATGCGAAGCCATAGACAAATAACCGATAAATCCAAGTCCGCCTACACATAAAATAATGCCGTAAAAAAACATCAAAGTATCCCACTCTGCTCGTGCAATTTTATCAAAAATATCAAAAGGAGCCACATCACCGATTCTTTCTTCTGCTTTTTCCGGGTCATAGTCTTCCGGTTTTTTATCTTTATGTGTCTTTTTCAAATAAAACCCAAAGAATTTTAAATAAGCTAGTCCAGTCATCATTCCTAACATTGGCGGTAAATGTAAAAAATTATGGAAACTAACTGCTGTAGCAATAGTTAAAATAAATAATCCAATAACAATTTTCGCTCCTCTTTTCATGTTTATAACTTCACCATCACTTGTTGGTTTGGTCTTGGAAACAAAGAAGCTCATAATTATTGCCGGGATAAGCCAATTTACAAGTGAGGGCAGAAACAGTCGAAAGAAATCTTGGAAAGCTACAATTCCTTTTTGCCAAACCATTAAAGTTGTAATGTCACCAAAAGGACTAAAGGCTCCTCCGGCATTAGCTGCGACTACGATATTAATACAAGCTAGACTAATAAATTTTGGCTTTTCTTTCCCAAGAGCCAAAACAACAGCACACATTAAAAGAGCCGTAGTAAGATTATCGGCGATTGGTGAGATAACAAAAGCCAAGGCTCCTGTAATCCAAAAAAGTTTTCTGTATGAAACGCCCATCCCGACAAGTTTCGCTCGAAGAGATTCAAATACAAGACGCTCTTGCATAGCATTAATATAAGTCATTGCAACCAAAAGAAATAAAAACAATTCAGCGTACTCTAAAACATTATGTCGGACCGCTGCTTCGGCTGCGTGCGTAAATCCATGTGAAGCATAAACCCAAGCAACTCCCGCCCAAATAAGTCCGGCGGCAAGTAAAACAGGTTTTGACTTACGCATATGCGTATATTCCTCTGCCATTACCAATAAATAAGCAATAACAAAAACAACTAATGCCCCATAGCCAATCCAATGAGATGTTAAATCCAAATGCTCCCCCGTTACTCCGTCCGAAGCCAGGGCAACAAACGGAAGCAATAAAATTCCCAACAACGAAAACACAAAAATACTTTTCAGCTTTTTCAACATAAAAAACAGTCTATAAAGTTTACAAAATCATAAGCCTATAAAGTTATTAGACTTCTAATTTCATAAACTTTCTTAAGTTTACTTATTAAAAATATATTATTCAAAAATTTTAAAACTTAATCATCTATTTTGATTTGCTCCAGTCAATTTGTAAATTATTTGAACGCTTTAAAATATCTCTCCACCATTTTTCATTATCCATATACCATCGTACTGTCTCTCTAATACCTTTATCAAAATTTATTGTTGGTTTAAAATTTAACTGTGTTTCGATTTTTTCAGGATTAATTAAATAACGACGATCGTGATTCGGTCTATCTGCAACAAACTCTACCCACTTATCAAAATCCAAATTCATTTCTTCTAAAATTATTTTTACAATATCAATATTAGTTACTTCATTTCTGGCTGAAATATCATAAATAGGTAGCTTGGATGCTTGGGTCGCAGCATCTTTTCCAAAGCTTGGTCTTTCTTTCATTTGTAAAATTAAATCAATTGCTAAACAATGGTCATAAACATGAAGCCAATCTCTTCTTTGTTTTCCATCTCCATAAAGAGCGACTTTCTTTCCTTGTATTAAATTACTAACCGCAAGCGGAATAAGTTTTTCCGGAAATTGATAAGGACCATAATTATTTGCACAATGAGTTATACAAATATCCATATCCTCGTATGTCTGCATATAAGCTCTAACCAGCAAATCTCCGGCCGCCTTAGCAGCAGAATAAGGAGTCTTAGCATTAAGAGGGCTATTTTCTGTAAAATATGGAGTATCCTTCCCTTGCTCTCCATATACTTCAATCGTTGAAATATGTATATGCCTTTTGACGTTAAACTGCCTAGATGCTTCAAGCAACTGCTGAGCTCCTAAAGCGTTAACTTTTGCAAAAATAGACGGGTCAATAATCGCTCGATCGTTATGACTTTCCGCCGCAAAATTAACTACATTATCTATTTCATATTTTTTGTAAATCTCACTAATTTTCTCAAAATCAATTATATCAGCTTTTTCAAAAATAATTTTATTATCTTTTTCAAGACTAGAAATATTCTCCATATTAGAATAGGGAGATAAATTGTCAAGAGCGATTACTTTATAGCTAGGGTATTTTTCCACGATAAAATGAGTAAAATTAGACCCAATAAAACCAGCGGCTCCCGTAATTAAAATTTTCATAGATTATTTTTTGTAATAAATATTTTCTAAAAATTCTTTTTGCTCTATTATTGTATTATCTGGAATCTTTTTAAAATACTTAAATTCATCGATTTTAGTTTTACTGTTTTTAATTTCTGCTATTATATCTACCTCATACGCAAGACCTATTGGAAAAGAAAAATAATTTTCATCAGAAAAATTATATTCAATAATTCCAAGTAATTTTTTACTTCTAACCTCAAAATTTAATTCATTCTTGGCAACACGTTTTACAGAATCCTCTATTTTCTCGCCCATTAGAACAGTGCCACCAGGTATATGCCAGAGCCCTTTTCTGGGCGGTATAGTCCTCTTAACAAGTAATATGCCATTTTTTGTTTTGATAATAACTTCAACTGTCAATCTTGGAACACGACTATATATATTTTTAAATTCTTCAAATGGCAAATATTTAACATTCATATCTTTATTTTATTAACCGCTTTCTCTGCTTCGCCCTCATTATACTTTCCCTGCGACCAAAGTTTCAAGCCGTCCCCTTCTTCTCTTGGAATTATATGAAAGTGAAGATGAGGAACAATTTGTCCGGCAACTTCTTTGTTATTTATATTGATATTATATCCTTTTACTCCTAAGCCTTCTTTTATTGATTTACCGATTCTTTTTACCACCCTTGCTAAATTACATAATTCTTCCTCTGAAATATCTTCCATATTTTCATAATGTTTTTTAGGTATTACTAAAGTATGCCCAACATTAACTGGGGCGATATCCAAAAACGCAAAAACATTATCATCTTCATAAACTTTATAACTTGGGATCTCTCCGGCAATAATTTTACAAAAAATACAGTCCATAAATTTTACTCCCATTCGGGTTTAAACTTCTTTATTAAAATTTTTGTAATAAAAGTTAGAGCAATAAATACACCAAACATTATAAACCATTCTATTATATATTCCGGGCAAAAGAAAAAATTTACAATTATTGCCAAAAGTAAAGAAATAAAGCAAGAAAACCAATAATCACTTGGCCAATTTCCAATCCATTTTCCATGCCAGAAAATATGGTCGCCCTTAAAATCTTTAATAGTAAAGAAAGGATTTACTACAAACCATAAATAATCCCAAACAACAACAAAAAGAAAAAATATAGCCCAAACCTTTAGCTCTTCAGCAAAACTCCAAGAAGCTCCGGAAAAAAACGGCAGATGAAAAATTAAAAATACGAAAGAAAACATAGATAGATGATAGCCGGTCATTTCCTTCCCACTCATAACTTTTTTATAAAACTGTGAGTACCATTTATGTTCTTTTGGTCGCCAAGTTGGTAAGTTAACTGCCCACCCTTTTCCGCCTTCAATTTGCACCTCTAAAATAGCAAGCACTAAAGCCATCACAAAAATATAAATCGGTTTTGCGAATAAATATATCATATCTTGAAAGGTGAATCTTCTTTTTCCTCCCAGCGAATTTCGTCTACTTCTTCTTTTTTGTCTTTGCCGGCATATAATTTGTCAGGTAAATTAATACACCAACCGTCACAATTTGAAATACATTTATAACCATGGACTACTCCGGGTGGAACAACAACGGAAATTAGATTTTTTTCTCCTCCGTTAATTTGCATTTCTTGTTTGTATGTTTTACTTGTCTTTCGATTATCCCACAAATACAATCTAAACTCTCCTGGGCCAATAAATACAAAAAGATCTGACTGACTGACATGTTCATGCGGACCACGAACAACTCCCGGATGAGTCATGCTAATATAATTCATTTTTAATCTAAAATCAGTTTCATCATCACGAAAAATCTCAACAAGCCAACCGCGCTCATCTTTAAATTTTTTTAAATTTTTAATAATAACTCCCTCAATCATATATCAATTTTAGTGTTTAGATTATTTTTTAATACTACTATAATACCACTAACAATAACGACAATCAAGAGCGCGTTCATATTAACATAAGCTGTTACAAAACGTGGACGAATTATTTCAATAACAATAAAAATAAAAAAGCTTACAAGTGAAATATAAAAAACATCCTGTAAAATATCCAATGTAAATTTTTTAAATTCAGCATTTAACATAAATTACTTAGTTAAAACCGCTTTTATCTCACTAATCTTAATTTGTTTATCGGACTTATCAAGTCCGGGGGAAGAAATTATAAAATTTAGCTTTCTTTCTTGAATCAAAGTATTTCTTAAATCAAATTTAAGTTTAGTAACACACCAATTATTTTCTTTTTCACTACACTCTAGATCTTCCATTGCGTAAATCCAATCTCCTCCTTTTAACTGTGGGCCGACTTTAACTTTTTGTTCCTCCGGAGCATTATAAACAAAAGTAAGTTCAACAGCCTTAAAAGTAGTCGACATATGCAGGTCAAAATAAACCGGATCAATAATTATTGACTGAAAATAATCTCCTGAATTATCTTGCTCAACCTTCAAGGCTCTTCCGGCTGGCTTTAAAATAGAGATGACCGGATTATTTTTATCAAAGCCATAGCTTGTTTCCAGCTTACCTGAAAAAGCAAAATTTTTGTAAACCAAAAAAACTAAAGTTAAAATTGGCAAACTTATCAAAATTACTCTAATTATTTTGTGGAGTTTATTTAGATTCATTTTTTTATAACTTTATATAGCCCGCTACCAACACTCTCCAACTTCAATCCATACTCTTTAATCTTTCGGTCTTTTATATATTCAATATCTTTTGGGCCTATTAATTTATTATAATAATACACTGGCGTGCTGTCTATAATTTTAGCAATGTTATCAAAAATTTCATAGTTTTGATATTTAAAATTTATTACCTTTCGCTCCGGAAACAATATTTTATCTTCGTATTTACTAATGATAACAGAATTAACTTCTGTCTTTTGTAAAATCTCTTTTGAAAATTCTTTATACTGTAAAATATTTTTCTTAACATTTAAAATACTCTCTTCTCCACAAAACATAACAATATTAATGGAAAATAATATATAAATAGTTGATAAAAATAAAGCTATTATCTTACCAACTTTAGTAGAAAATATTTTCTTAAAAAACAAAACCATTAAAGGCAAAGCAAAAATATAAATACTTAACCAATAACGAACATAAGAATTTCCAATTGTTATTTCGCTATAGCTGATATTATCTTGGATACTATAACTTCCATAAAAAATAATTAGCCATAAAGAAGTTAAAGTATAGATAGAAAAATATGCCTTTTGCCTTCTTGCTAATTGATTATTAAATTTCTTTTTAAATAAAAAGAAAAATCCTACTAACGCTGGAACAGTAAAAAACCAAAATAATTTAAAAACATAATTGAAAAAATTGCTCAAACTTAATCTAGGATGAAAACCAAAAATAGAGGTAACATACTCTATTAAAGAAAAATCATTACCTGCTTCTATACTAGCAATTTCAGTTCCAGCCGTATAGCCGGTAGAAAAATAACTACCATAGAGAACGTTGTTGTAATAAAAAGTTGGAGCAAGCGCTAAAAAACAACCAAGGATAAAAAAAATAAAATACTTAATTTTGATTTCTTTTTTGTAATATAAAAACAAAATAAAATAACCACTCAAAACCCATAAAAATTCTGAAATCCGAAATGATAGAGCCAAGCCAAGAAATATTCCACTTCCAAGAAATTTTAAAAAATAATTCTTACACCTATTACTCAATAAATACAAACTGATTATTAAAAAAACCAAAAAACCAACGTTGTGATACATTGATTTTGCGCTAAAATACCAAAGAGGCGGCAAGAAAAATAAAAGCAAACTAGAAAAATAAGCAATAGGTTCATCGAAAATTTTCTTTATCAAACCATAGAAAAATAACACGCCGATAGCGGCCAACAGCGGGGTTAAAAATAAAATAATCCAAACTCCAAAAATCTTTGCCAAAAAACCATAGAGCAAAATCATTCCTAAAAAACTTGTTGGGACTACTTTCCCATTAATTGATTCCATCGCCCGCGGATGGATAACGTCTCCGGCCAACAAATTTTGTGGCTCAAAAAAAGAAATCTGTCCTGTTTCAGCAAATCTCTTAGCAAAAAAATAATTAGCAACTTCATCGGGCGAATTAAGCTTTACAGGTTTGTCAAAGGCAGAAAAAGCCAAAAACGAATAGACAAAAAAGAAAATTCCTGCCAAAATATAAAGAGAGACTAATTTTTTATTATTTTTGATTGTTTGTAACATGCTTTCATTGTAAACAATCAAATCGTTTTAGGCAATAAAATATGCTGATATTCTTTATTACAGTCATTTTAATAATAAATATTTATTTTTTTCAAAGCTTATTTTTGGGTTTGATGTTTGGCTTTGGTTATTTTTTTATACTATCTAAAAAATTTAACCCAAAATCGAATTTAATCTACTCGACCTTACTCGTTTTGTCGATACTCTCCTTTTTAGGAGCAATTGTCTATTTTTTTTACGAATTGAACAACGCTGTTATCGCAATAATTTTAATTACAACACCAATCATAATCTCAAAAATTCCAACCCGCCAACTAACGGACCAATTCACAATTCACAACAAATTCTCAATACTCAATAATAAATTTAAAAAACTGTTAATTTTAATTTATCTAACCTTAACTTTTATATCCTTCAAACTTCTTTTAATTTCTCAAACTACTGATGCTATCCGATCGCCTTGGGGGGTTATTCCAAGTGAATTTTTTATTTTTTATTTTTTAGCTACAGTTATTTTAATTTTCATAATACTATCTGCCAAAACTAAAAAACCATTATTTCTAATTTCTCTTCATTTTTTACTTTCCTCCTCAGTTGCTCTTATTATTTATAAACTTGGTTATGGTTTTGATCAATTTATTCATCTGGCAACAGAAAAAGTTATTTACGAAACCGGAGCGATTTATCCTAAACCTTTTTATTACCTTGGACAATATTCATTGGTTATAATTTTGGCAAAAATGTTTTCCATTTCTCACGAATGGATAGACAAACTGTTAACAATAATTTTATTTTCCTTTTTTCTACCAACAATAATCTATACTTCTTTTAAAAAAATAGATTTTCAAAGAAATCTATCCTTACTTGCATCTTTATCTTTTTTAATTTTTCCTCTTAGCTCATTTATAGTAACCACCCCCCAAAATCTGGCAAATTTATTTATACTGTTCACAATTTTTGCCTCCCTACCATATCTATTCCAAAAAGAAAAATCATTAATCCCAACCACAATTCTAACTCTAGCCACACTTGCAATTCACCCTCTAGCGGGAATACCGTTATTAATATTTCTTGCTCTAATTATTTTAACAAACTATCGACACACACAAACTTGTAAAAATAGTGCACCCGCATCATTTTTACAAGTTTTAGTTTCTGTTTTAGTGTTTTGCTTTAGTTCGATAATTTTACCTTTAATCTTTTTAATTAATTCTTCTCTTTCCGGATTACAAATTAATTTAATTATTCTGCCTAAAGAAAAATTTTTCAGCTTTCTGTACAATTTAAAACCCTACTTTATTAATAACTTTAACTTAGCGTTTGACTTTGCTTATTTTTATAAATTTAATTTTTATATTCTAACATTTTTATTAAGTACAGTTATATTTTTGCTTATTTATAAAAAAACAAAGTTCTTCGTCCCCTATTTTTTATCTTTTATAGTTATTTTTTTAAACTTTTTAATTTTAAAATTATTGTTTTCTTTTGATTTCTTGATTGACTACGAACAAGGTGCCTACGCTCAAAGAATCTTTGAAATTTCTTTTTATTTTCTTTACCCGATTATTTTATATGGGATAATAATATTCTTTACTAAATTACAAAAACAAAAAATATATATTAAAATATTTTTCATCTTACTTCTTGCTTTTATTGTTGCCTCTTCTTTTTACATAAGCTACCCAAGGGATGATGACTATGAAGCCAGCCACTCTTTTAATACAACTTTGTCTGATATTAAAACCGTTCAATGGATAGAGCAGGATGCTGAAGAAAATGATTTTATAGTTCTTGCCAATCAACAAGTTTCAGTCGCAGGAATTCAAGAGTATGGTTTTAAGAAATATTATGAAGATCAATTTTACTATCCCATTCCAACAAGCTCTCCTCTTTACAAGTACTACTTAAAGATGGTGGACGACGAACCAAAAAAAGAATATATCTTAGAAGCAATGCAAAGCGTCGGAGTAAAGCAAGGCTATTTTGTTTTAAATGAATATTGGTGGCGATACAGAGATCTTGTTGAAATTGCCAAAAAAAATTCCGCCTCCTATAAAGTTATAGACAACGGAAAAAATATTATTTTCAAATATACGATAAACTAGGGCTTGCTAATTTTTTACAAGTTCAAAATTTTATTAATATAATTTTCTAAATTAAATTTTTCAATACTTTCTGCGCTAAACAAGCGCATTTTTTTTATTTTATCTTTATTATTTAAACAAAAATTTATTTTATCTAATAAATCATCTGCACTTCCTGCTTTAAAAATATATCCATTTACATCTTCTTTAATAAGTTCGGCTGTGCCACCAAGATTGGATGCTAAAACCGGGGTACCATAGGCCAGACTCTCATATATAACTGTCGGGGAATTTTCATAGCACAACGATGGCATAATTGTTATGCCTGATTTTTTATACAAGTTAATAACCTCTTTATTTGGCAATCTACCTAAAAATTTTATTCTATGGTTTTGATTGGCTATTTTTTTTGCTTCTTTTAACTTACTTCCATCACCTATTATTAATAATTCAGCGTTGCTATTTTTAATTTTGTTGAAAGTATTTATTAAAAATAAAACACCCTTATGTTTTTCAATCTGACCAACATATAAAAATTGATGCTTGTCAGCTAATGACTGATAACTGGTTTTAATATCAACTACCGAATTTGGGATTATTTCTTTCTTTTGATTTTTAAAGAATCCTTTTTCTTTATAAAAATCCATTAGCCATTTTGATGGGGAAATTATCGCTTGCGGATAAGAAAATAATTTTTTATTTATACTTGTATATAATTTAGTTAAAATACATTTGCTTTGCCAACTATTCTCCTCTCCCTTAATTAAAAGCCCGCTTGGTATTGCTAACTGGACATCATGAATTGTGTGGAAATATTTTATACCTGATTTTTTAACAGCCATTGGAATTAAATAACCAATTCCTTTTAAATTATGAGTGATTACCAAGTCAGGTTTCTCTTTTTTTAAGATTTGTTTAATTTTAAAATAACTATGTAAATTAAACATATCAAAAAAATGCCAAACTAACCGCACGACTGGATTATGTTTATGGATATTCCCAATCCAAAATAAATTCCAAGGGAAAAATCTGTGAATTTTTATTTTTTCTATTGCCTTTTTTTCCTCTCCTCTAAATGGCTTAGTGGTAATTATAACAACCTCGTGATCATCATCAATAAAACCTTTGGCAATATTTTTTACTACCTGCTCTGCCCCACCGCGTGAATATGGATCGTATAAATTATTTATTAAGCAAACTTTCATAGCTTTTCAAATATTTTAATAAATTTATTGTTTATATCTTTTTCGTTATATTTTTTTTCTGCTTTTTTTCTTCCTTCTTCTCCCATTTTATCTTTTAATTCATCGTTGGATAAAATTTGCTCTATTTTCTCTTTCAAATCTTCAGTATTACTCGGCTCAACCAAAAACCCGTTAACACTATTATCAATAACGCTTCGTACGCCTGGCAAATTAGAGGCAATAGCCGGCACCCCGCTCGCAAAAGCTTCGAGCAAAACTATGCCAAAGGCCTCTCCCATATTTATCGACGGCAAAACAAATAAGTTCGCTAAATTTAAAAACTTTTTTTTCTCATTATCGTTAATTCGACCCGTAAAAATAACTTTATCTCGCAAACCAAAGTTAAAAGCAATTTGTTCGTATTCAAATTTTAAATCTCCGGAACCAATAATAACCAAACGCGCATCAGGAAAACTTTTTAAAACTTTATAAAATGCCTTTATTAAATTATTCACTCCCTTAAAATAATGAGCCTTATCAAGTCCTCCAATAAATAAAATTATTTTTTCTTGCTTACTGATATTATATTTTTTCATTAAACTTTTACTTTTTTCTCTTAGCTTAAAAAAATCCAAATCAACACCAAACGGCATTTCTACAAATTTATCTTTATATTTTTGAAGGACACTTTTTATTTTGGAATTTTCAATATAATCAAAAGAAGAGACAATTATTCTATCAGCTGAATTTAAAATTCGTGGCATTAAATATCTATTGTAAAAATTAAAAAAATTTCCTTTTAAGCCATCTCCTAGAGCGTCCTGATGATAAGTCACTATTATTTTGCTTTTTAAAACACCGATTTTTTTCATAAACCAGACAATCTCCGCTGTTCCATAAAACGGCAGATGCAGATGAACAATATCAAAGTTTTTCAACTGCCAAAAAAGTTGTGGTAATATTGCAGCATTGCCATATTTAAAAATTGATGTCAACCGCTTCACCTTAAAAGAAAATTTATCATTTTTTTCTCCGCCAGGGGCGGATCCGCCTCTGGTGGAAAGCCAAGGAGTAAAAACGACCACTTCGTGGCCGGTTTTAGAAAGAATTTTTGAATTATCAAGCGCCACTTGTCCGGTTCCACCTTTATACGGAGGAAAAGTACAAACAACTTCTGCGATACGCATAAATTATTTTTTTAATGCTATTTCTCTTGTTATTTTTGTGATTTCTTTTTCTTGTTTTTCAACTTTTACTATTAATTTAAATATTAAATAAAATAAAAAAAGAACAGAGACATAAACTGCTAAATCTGCTCCCTTCTCTACTCCAAAAAAATTAGCTATCCTATCTGTTTCTTTAAACCAGATTGTTGCTCCAATAACCAAAAACCAAAAAAACAACCAAGAATAAAATTCAGTGTTACGAACCTCTTTAGATCTCAACTTCTTGAACAAGCGAGAAATTGCAAAAAGAGAAAATAAAATTATAAGAAACTGAATAAGCATTATAATATCTTTTTAATTATTAAATCCTTAAGAATTTTAAAGCCATCAAAAAATCCTTGGCCATATTCGTTATAAATTATTTGCACCGGAACTTCTTTGTATTTTAATTTATTTTTATTTATCTCTGAAATAATTTCTGTATTGTGTGCCATTCTATCTTGGGTAATTTTTATTTTCTTAGCAGCCACGCGCGACATTGCTCGAAACCCATTATGAACATCCGTTAATCTTAGGCCTGTAAAAAACCAATTTAAAATTATAGCTGGCTTTAAAATAAAAAATTTCTTTGTAAAAGGAATATTACTATTCTTGTCTAAAAATCTTGACCCTAAAACTACTTCAACCTCCTTGTCTAAAATAGGTTGAATAATTTTTTTAATATCTTCCACACGGTGCTGTCCATCGCCATCAAAATGAACTACAATATCAGCTCCATTTCTAACCGCATATTCATTACCGGTTTGCAGCGTTGCCCCCTGCCCACGATTAATAACATGACGCAAAACTTTTACCCCAGTCTCTTTTACTTGTTTAAAGGTGTTATCAATCGATCCATCATCAACCACGACTATATTTGCTTCTGGTGTTTCTCCTTTAACTTTAATAATAGTTTCCCTTATACTCTTCCCCTCATTAAAAGTAGGTATAACAATAAATAAATTCATAAACATCGTCTAGTCCAAAACTAGTAAGGCTAGTGAAGTTAAAAACTAATGAAGCTAGCTAAGTTCTTACTCCTCCATCGCTAAATCCAAGCAACGACCGACTGGCCTTTAAATATCCTAAAGTTTTCTCAAGTCCGTTATCAAGTAACACAACCGGCTCCCAGCTTAAGACTTCTTTGGCCAAACTAATATCAGGAATATGAGAAACTTGTTCTTCTCTTTGCTTTTGTTTAAAAACAATTTGCGAATTTGAGTCAGTTTTGGAAATAACTTTTTTAGCTACTTCCATAACAGGCAAAATTTCCGGGTTTCCCAAATTAATCGGACCTTGCTCACCACTGGCCATCATCTTTAAAGTTCCTTCAATTAAATCGTCTATGTAGCAAAATGAGTTTCTAGCGTTTTGATCTCCTTCGATAACAAGCTCACGATTATCCATTGCTCTACTAACAAAATCCGAAATAAGCCGACCATCATCAAGCTTCATTCTTGGCCCATAAGTTGTAAAAGCTCTTAAAATTTTAGTATCCAGCCCATGTTTTTTCCTAAAACTATCAACTAAACTCTCAGCAAATCTTTTTCCCTCAATATAACAGTAGTTAGGTCCCAGCTGATTGGAGGCACCGACATAATCTTCTTTTAACTTTTCGCCCATAATAGCCTTTCCGTAAACAACACTACTTGATAAAAACAAAAATTTGGATTTATAGTTTACTGCCATCTCAAGAGCATTGTTAAGACCAATAGAACTTGATAATAATACTTCCAAACCAAGTTCGTCAAATCGATTTGGAGAAGCAGGGCAAGCTAAATAATAAATTTCTTGAACCCCTTGCCAACGAACTTTAAACTTTTCCAGTCCCGGAAAATCTTCCAACACAATCGGCTTGTTCATGTCATGCTTAACAAATTCAAAATTAGGATTTCTAAGTAAGAAATCAATATTTTTTTCTGTTCCAGTCAAAAAGTTATCAATACAAATAACTTTATTTTCTTTTACTAAACGTTCGCAAAGATGTGAGCCAATAAAGCCGGCTCCGCCGATCACCAAAATATTATTGTGATCAAAAACTTGTTTTACAGACATAAATAAATTGTTGATTTTTGATTGATGATTTCTAATTGAAAAAAATCTGCAATCTTAAATCTAAAATTTTAAATTACTTCACTTCTATTATAGCAATATTTATTCCTTTTTGGAAGTTATTTTTTGATAGGATAAATTTGTTCATAATTTCTCCTAAACTATTAAAAATTTTTATTGTTTCTTTCCCTGTCTGAGGCGAGACAATAATTTCACTTTTTTTATTATTATTGATATCTGCAACAACAATATTAACTCCGCCTCTAAAATTTTTATCGTAAGCGAAAAAGTCTGATTTTAAATTTCCATTTTTATCAAAAATTCTAACATGTGGTCCGCCCCCTACTCCTGCACCGGTAATAATTTCATCTATACCGTCGTTATCAATGTCTCCGGTAGTAACCTGAACTCCGCCTCTAAAATTTTTATCGTAAGCGAAAAAGTCTGATTTTAATCTCCCTAAATCATCAAATATTTTTACATAAGATTTCTCTCCCGAACCAGCTCCAATTATTATTTCATTTTTATTACCACCAACAACATCTCCCGAGCTTAAATTAACTTTTTCTTTTAACTCTTTATTGCCAACATTGAAATCTTTTACAAAAAAATTATCGGTTAAATTAAAAATTTTTACTGCTGAACTATTACTTTCTGAGAAAGATGTAATTAAATATTTTTTACTTAACTCCGGTTCTTTGTGAACATTCTTAACATTCTTGGCAACAGCCCTAACAGCCCTAAATGCATCAAGTTCGCCGGATCCCATTTTATTAATAAATTTTGTCTCTAAGTTACTGAAATCATTAACATTTTGAGTCAAGGCATTTTTTATTTCATTGCTACTCAAATTTTGGTTAGCAGACTTTACAAGTGCTGCAGCTCCACTTACCAAGGCAGTAGCTACTGAAGTTCCCGACCACGAACCACCGTAGCCTTCTAAAAAATTTTTATTGTTTGGCGAGTAAAATAAAGTACTATAAAAATTTTCACCAACTGTACTAATGTCTATACAATTACTGCCATAGTTTGAAGCATCAAGCTTTTCTCCAAATTTATCCAATGCTCCAACTCCTATAATAAAATTATTTTCTTGTATTTCACAGACAGGATAAAGAGGATTTTCGTCCAAGTTAAACCCGTTAGATTCACTAACATCATTTCCCGAAGCTGCCACAATAACAATTCCATTTTTATAAGCTTTTTTCAAAACTCTTTCCAAAGCCCCACTCTTATAGGATCCAACTAAACTTAAATTAATTATATCCACCTTATTATTTACAGCGTAGTTAATACCATCGATAACAGACCTAATGTTTCCAACCCCATTATCATCCAAAACACGAATTGGCATAATTTTTGCTTTATAAGCCAGGCCAATAATCCCCTGCTTACTTTCTCCGCTAGCTGCTGCAATACCCGCTAAGATGGTTCCATGATTAATTCCTATTTCATTACATAATCCTTCCTCCAAGCAATCATCACGAAAAGAAGGATTGGGATTATTTCCTCCTGACACAAAATCCCAACCATGGATATCATCTATAAAACCATTGGAGTCGTTGTCTATTCCGTCTCCGGGAACTTCGTCAATATTTGTCCAAATATTTTGTATTAAATCAGGATGGTTAATATCTATTCGAGAGTCTAAAAAAGCTATCACTACTCCGCTACCATCACTAAAATCCCAGGCTTTTTGGGCATTAACTTTTTTCAAATAATCCTGACGGTAAAATAAAGGATCATTTGGAATAAGTACTGCCAAACTCGTTATTGGATAAAATAATAATATTAAAACAATAAGTTTTTTAAACATAAACTTAAATTTTTGACTTTATAAATTTTTGGCTTTCGACTAATTTTAGTATATCACTCCTTGCAAAAAATTCAAGGAAGGTTTAAAATATATAGGTCTATTACATAATAAGCTATGTTACGAAATTTCCTCAAAATCTGGGGATTGTAGTAATAGCTTATTATGTAATAGACCTATCGTATGAACTTAACTCAAAACACAAAAAAACTTGTCTTATTAGGTGGAGATATTACGATTCTCTATATTTCTTTATATTTAACTCTTATAGTCCGTTACAGTTGGCCTTTTGAAAATGGGTTATGGGAAAAACACTTTAACCCCTTTACAGTGGTATTTTTAATTTGGCTTATAGTATTTTATATATTTGGACTCTACGAAACAACTAAACAAAGAAACATTCTTCCATTCTACACTCTTCTTGGAAAAACCATAGGCGTAAACGCGGTTATTGTTATTACTTTTTTCTATTCAATACCTAATCTTGGAATTAGTCCGAAAAGAGTTTTGATTTTTTATTTAATTATTTCAACGATTTTAATTTATGTTTGGAGACGGATTTATAATAGCCTTCTACGGTCAAAAGCAGCAGAAAATAATATTTTGATTATCGGTATTAACGACCGAGTGAAAGAAATAATAGATCATATTAAAAAAAATCCTCAACTTGGTTATCGTGTAAAAACCATTATTAACGACGAAAACAAAAATACCGATGATATTAAAGGGGAAAAGAAAATAATTAATGGTCCGGATTTTGATTTATCAAAAATAATCAAAGAAGAAAATATCCAAACAGTTGTTAATTCTATTGACCATCGTTACAATCAGCAACTAACAAAACAGCTTTATCAAAATCTGTCTTCGAAACTTTCATTTTTTGATTTACCGACTTTTTATGAAGAATTAATTGGTAAAATTCCGGTTAATTTAATCAATGAAATTTGGTTCTTAGAAAATTTACAAGAAAATAAAAAAAATATCCACGAGACCTTTAAAAGGCTAATGGATATAATTTTATCTGTACTCGGATTGATCATTTCGATTCCTTTACTACCTCTACTTGCAGTTGCAATTAAACTAGACAGCAGGGGGCCTATATTTTTTACTCAAACCAGAACTGGAAAAGATAATAAAAAATTCTTGGCAATGAAGCTTCGAACAATGATTGACGGTGCAGAGAAAAACGGAGCGCAGTGGGCAAAAGAAAATGATTCTCGCATAACAAAGCTTGGAAATTTTTTAAGAAAAACCAGAATCGATGAAATCCCGCAACTCTTAAATGTCTTGCGCGGAGAAATGAGCTTCATCGGCCCAAGACCAGAGCGACCGGAATTTATTACAACCCTGGAAGAACATATTCCATTTTACAAACAACGCTTAATCGTCAAGCCCGGTCTAACCGGTTGGGCTCAAATTAATTTCCCCTACGGAGCCTCGATCGAGGATGCCATGGAAAAAATGCAATACGATTTATTTTACATTAAAAATAGATCTATAATTTTAGATATAAGTATAATTCTAAAAACCGTAAATACGGTGTTACGTGGTGGAGGGAGATAAAAAATCATTTAAGCATCCAAACATATTATTAGAAACCTAAAAGTTACAATTTACAAACTGCTTCGTAAAAGTGAAAAATACACCAAAACCGATATGGTGTATTTGTTTAAAGGTGGGAGTATTTTATCTTTTGGAAAATTTTTAAACTCTCTGATAATTTTTGGGGTGTCTATTATTTGGGCCAATTTTATTCCTAAAGAAATTTATGGCCAATATAAATATTTACTGTCTTTCGTTGGAATTTTCTCTCTTTTTTCATTAACCGGAATGGGGACTGCCCTTACTCAATCATTGTCAAGAAAAGAAAATTTAAACTTAATAAATAAAGTTTTAAAAATAAAAATAAAATGGAGTCTTTTAGGGACTGTCCTGGGATTAATCTTATCAGCTTATTATTTCTTTCTTAAATCAAATCCAATTCTAGCCACAACCTTTTTACTTATTTCTATTTTTCATATATTTATTAATAATTTTCCTATTTATCAATCGATTTTAGTCGGTCAAAGAAAATTTGACACATTAATTAAAACAAACATTTTAATAAATTTAATATCGTCTTTAGCAACCATCATTACCATACTTTTAACTGAAAATCTAATTATTCTTCTTTTTGTTTATTTAATTATAAATAGTTTCTTGCAAGTTAAAACATTTTTTTATATTAAAAATAAATACACAAAAGAGGCAGAGAAAGACAAGGAAGAAGAGCAAGAAGTAGTAAAATACGGGAAACAACTAAGTGCTCTTGGAATTTTATCAAACGCAGCTAATTATTTAGACTCCTTGATAATATTTAATTTTATTAGCCCTGTTAGCTTAGCTGTTTATGCATTTGCTAAAGCCCTGCCAAACCAATTTAAAGGATTAATGAAAAATATGCATTCATTAATCGTCCCCAAAGTTAGTGGTAATGACCCCCGTGACATTAAAAATGGTCTTAATAAAAAAACATCCTATCTGATAGTAATAGGATCCATAGTTTTCTTATTATATTTTATTTTCACCCCTTTTGTTTTTGACACCTTTTACCCAAAATATAGTGAGTCTATCAAATATACGCAATTAATAGCCTTGGGCTTTGTTGTTTTACCGGCAAGAGTTTATCTTGATTCAATTTTTAATGCTCACAGACTAAAAAAAAGTCAAAACTTTAGAACTATTTTCACAAACATTTTTTTTATAGTAACCCTTTTAATACTAACTCCTCTCTGGGGAATATACGGGGTAATAACTTCAAAATTAATTTCCTATTATGCTTCTTTTTTTCTTTCCCTGATATTTCTTAAAAAAGAATTAACTATAAAACTTTAAAATTTTATTGATCCATTTTTCTGATGAAAATTCTTCCTTAACTCTATCGAGTCCTGCTTTACCCATTCCTTCGGCTTTAGTGGGATTTTTTAATAGATAAATTATTTTTTTTGAGATTAAATCAATATTCAAAGGATTTACAACATAGCCATTTTCTTCATCTTTTATTGCGTCCTTACTGCCGCCAAAAATAGTGGCAACAACGGGTTTACCACAAGCCATTGCCTCCAAATTTATAGTCG
>Ga0257123_1001059_pt1 | contig 17916 bp, 15 predicted proteins | sample SI106_135metaG_FD_190185 | JGI IMG/M metagenome (GOLD analysis project Ga0257123, IMG submission 190185) | Marine microbial communities from Saanich Inlet, British Columbia, Canada - SI106_135 | ecosystem: Environmental > Aquatic > Marine > Inlet | place: Canada: British Columbia | collected...
AAAAAAACCAATCATATGATTGGTTTTTTTGTTGTATATTTTTAATTTACTAAAATTTTAAGATTTTTTCGAAAGATTTTTTATTTTTATAGTCTCCTATTATAGCTAGATTCAATTTATTGTTTACAAATATATCTTTAGCGACTCTTTTGATGTCAGCTGTTGTTACTTTGTCTATTTTTTTAAAGTGTTCTTTAAGAGTTGAAATATCATTTAAAAGTATCTCTTGGTTGGCAAGAAAATTTGCAATTTGGTCAGAAGTTTCAAGACCTATAGAACTAATACCCTTAATATAATCTTTGGCTTTTTGTAGCTCTTTACTTAATACTCCTTTTTCGGCTATTTTTTTATATTCTTTTAAAATTATTTTAATACTTTCTTCTATTTTGTTTTTATTCACTCCGGCTTGCGTTACTAAATAACCACGATCGGTATAAGCTTCGTGGGTTGTTCTGACGTAATAAGCCAGCCCTCTTCTCTCTCTCACTTCAATAAAAAGCCGAGAGCTCATATTTCCGCCTAAAATTACTCCTAACAGTTTAAGCGCAAAACGATCTTTATTTTTTAAGCCATACCCTCTTACCCCCAAACATAGATGAGCTTGATCTGTTTTTTTAGAAAATAACGAGACTTGCGGTTTATTTTGTTTTTTGTGCTCTGACTGTTCTTTTAATTGAACAATATTTTTGTTCATTTTTTGAAAACATTTTTGCACCTTTGTTTTGGCTATGTTTATTTTTTTACTATCTCCGGCAATACAAACTACAGCGTTTCCGGTAGTGTAACGATCTTTAAAATAATCTAAAAAATCTTCTCTTTTAAAGTCTAAAATATTTTCTTTAGTCCCGATTATAAGCTGTCCCATATCACTTTTGCCATACAATAAACTTTCAAATAAATCAGAAACATAGTGCATGGGTGTATCTTGAACCATCTTCATTTCTTCCAAAATTACCCCTCGTTCTCTATTTATTTCATCCAAATTAAATTTAGAGTTAAGTAGCATATCAGATATAACATCTAGAGACAAATCAAAATGTTCGGAAGAAGATTTTATGTAAAATCCGGTGATTTCTTTACCGGTAAAAGCGTTATAATTGGCTCCGATTTTATCCAGCTCCGTTGACACACTAAGCGCTGATGGGCGTTTTTTTGTGCCCTTAAAAAACATATGCTCTAAAAAATGAGACATTCCATTTAATTTTTTACTTTCAAATCTTGAACCGGTTCCAACTATTACTAAAATAGTTGTTGTGTTGGTATTTTGCATTGGAGCTAAAACCAAACGAAGATTATTTTTTAAAGTTGTTTTTTTAAACATAAATACTATTCAAACTTTAACCTTTTTACTCTTAATTTTCTTGCAATAATTATAAGCACTGTAATTAAAATGATAACTATAGCCTCTTTCCATGGAAACGCCCACATTACTTTTGTAATAACACTTGGATTTTTGTCGCCGTCAAACATTCGAACTACTATTAAATATTTTCCTAAAAAATATTTTCGATCCCAATCACCATAAATATAAAGATTTGAATTTGGTAAAATATTTTTCTCTTGAATTGGTATTGTGGCTATTCTTTTATTTAAAAAATTATAAATATCTATTTGCCCTTTTGGTTTATAGTGGATATTACCTAAATTGTTAAACCTTGCCCCAAATCTAACTGGTCCATAAAAAATAAATCCGGGAACACTCAATCCGTTGACTCTCCCTTCTCGTAAAAAAGTATTATCGTCCTCTCTATCAACCCCAACAAACACCAAAGAGTTATTACTTTTAACTTCATTATTGTTGGATATTCCAGTAAAATAAATAGTCGCATAATATCCTCCATCTTCCGTGTCCGGTGGAGCTGAAACTAAAAATGTTAATCTTTTTCTTTCTCCTGGCGCAAGTCCAAAGGAGGTAGGATTAAGCGGTTTTAGCCAAGAATTAATTAGCTCATTTTTCGGATCTTCAAATACCTCCACTTCCCCCTCATCTCCTTTAAACCTAAATCCTGCTTTTTGCATGCTAACATCTAACTTATTACCAGTATTGTTTTTTAAAACAAAGGAAAAATGTTCTGCCCCACCGGGAGCTAAATTAATTTCCTGAATAGTTTCAAAAATCGTTAAAGAGCCGGCTGAAGCACCGGAAACAAAAAATAAAGACAAAAATAAAATTGTAAGAATATATTTTATCATATTTTTATTAATACCTCACGTAAACTGCTAACTGTTAAACACTGAAAAGAAAATTTTTCGTTACTGTAACAACCTTCTCTTCTTTTGATTCTGATGATTTCTATTTTTTGCAAAATATTATTGTTGCTCTTTGAAATATCTTGCAAGCATTTTTCCAACTGCTCGGGATGATCCTCCAGGAAAAATATTCTTTCAGCTGTTTTAGACTTTGGGTGCTTTTTAATAAACTTTAGTTTTTCTTTGTCGGAGATAATAATCTCTTGGAAAAAACTTACGATGCCGGAGCTTACTATTTTTTTCTTTTGGAAAACGGGTGCGCCGTAAGAAAGTAAAACCAAGTAATTATCTTTGCCTTGCAAATTATCCAAAAAATCAATCGTATCCGGAAATAAAAATTCTTCAGTCTTAGTCAAAAAAATTTTGACTTCTTTTTTAATTTTTTTTCCATCAACTCCGTATTTATTTTGCAAAGTAAAAATTTGCTTTTCAATGTCATACTTTAAATCTCCATTTTTATCTTTACTATAATAACATTCATCAAATTGTTTTTTACTAACTTTATTCTGTTTAAAAATTTTTAAAAACTCTTTTTTAAACTTTTTAGTATTAAACAAAGTGTCATCAAAATCAATAAAAAATAAATTTTTAATCTTTATCATACAAGCGAACTGGTATCTCCCAACGGCAACCCAAGTTCTTTAGCTTTTAAAACTCTTCTCATGATTTTTCCGCTTCTGGTTTTTGGCAGTTTTTCTACAAATTCAATTTCTTTTATTACTGCGATTGGTCCTAAATTTTTCCTAACGATCATCTTTAAATCTTTCTGCAGTTTTTCAGTTCCTTTAATGCCTTTCTTAAGGATAATAAAGGCCTTTATAACTTCACCTCGAAGCTCATCCGGAACACCGATAGCACCGGCTTCCACGACAGCCTTATGAGCAACAAAGGCACTCTCCACCTCAGCGGTTCCAATTCTATGTCCGGCAATTTTCAAAACATCATCTGTTCTACCCTGAATCCAAAAATAACCGTCTTTGTCTCGAAACGCCACATCTCCGGCAAAGTAAGCTCCTTTAACTTGGCTCCAATAAGTTTTCAAATATCTTTTTGGATTATTGAAAATAGTTCTAATCATAGACGGCCACTGATTTTTAATTATCAAATATCCGCCCTTTCCGGCTGGAACTCTTTTTCCTTTTTTATCAACAACATCTGCAATAATCCCCGGGAAAGGCTTGCAAGCACTCCCGGCCTTTAGAGGGGCACTAGGTAAAGGGGTAATCATGTTCATTCCGGTCTCTGTTTGCCACCAAGTATCCATTATCGGGCAGCGGCGTTTTCCTACATGATTATAAAACCATTTCCAAGCTTCCGGATTGATTGGCTCCCCAACCGAACCTAAAATACGCAAACTCTTCATTTTATGTTTTCTGGGCCATTTAGCTCCATACCTCATCATAGCTCTGATCAAAGTTGGCGCAGTATATAAAACATTAACCTTATATTTTTCAACTACTTTCCAAATTCTATCCGGCGTTGGTACGTCAGGCACACCTTCGTACATCACAGTTGTAACTCCGGCCATAAGTGGTCCGTAAATTATATAACTGTGTCCAGTAATCCACCCCGGATCAGCTGTACACCAAAATATTTCGTCTCCTTTTAAATCAAAAACCCATTTTATAGTCCTAAGCACCCCAACAGCGTATCCGCCGTGGACATGGATAATTCCCTTTGGTTTTGAAGTTGTTCCTGAAGTATAAAGAACAAAGGCCGGGTCCTCGGCGTTCATCTGAGCAGTCTTAGCTTCAGTCGACTGACCTTTCACAAAATCATGAAACCAAATATCTCTTCTTTTATTAAATTTAATTTTAGCCCCATTGTTTTTAGCAACAATAACTTTTTTGATTGTTTTGCAGTTTTTGACTGCTCCGTCAACAATCTTTTTCAAATCAATTATTTTCCCCCTTCTAAAACTTCCGTCAGCAGTAATCAATATTTTAGCTCTAGCATCTTTAATTCTACCCTCTAACGCTCCGGAAGAAAATCCGGCATACACCACCGAATGCATAGCCCCAATTTTTGCGCAAGCCAACATTGAAATGGCGATCTCCGGAATATTCGGCATATAAATTGCCACTCTGTCGCCTTTTTTAATGCCAATACCTCGTAAAGCATTTGCCATTTTATTTACTTCTTCGTAAAGCTCAAAGTAAGTATACTTCTTAGTTTTTCCGGTTTCATCTTCCCATATTATAGCCAGCTTATTTTTATTCTCGCCCTCAATATGACGATCCAAAGCGTTGTAAGCAAGATTACATTTCCCTCCTACAAACCATTTATAAAAAGGTTTTTTACTTTTGTCTATTAACTTGTCCCACTTTTTGAACCAGTGAACATCTTGCGCGGCTTCTTCCCAAAACTTTTCCGGGTTTCTAGCGGCCTTTTTTAATGTTTTTTCATAGTCAGGCACATTAGCGTTTTTAATTATTGTTTTTGACGGAAAATACTTTTTTTGTTCGGAAGATAAAACCTCGGTTAAGTCTCGTTGTTTAATTTGTTTTGGCATAAATTTTAATTATGAATTATAAATTGTAAATTATGAATTAAATATAACTAATTTTGACACTTACCCATTTTATATCCAACTACTGTTTCTGTTTTCCCTGAATAAGTACAAGCCTCACAGGCGTTAGAAAAATCTTTCCATTTCATATTTTTAGTTGATTCGTTTATTCCCGGGATTAATTCTTGAATCTTTGCGCAAACAGGGTCATGTTCAGATGTACATGTTTCAACTATAGCAAACTCTATGCAATCATAAAGCTTTTGTTTTTTTTCACTAACAAATGAAATATCTTTTACTTCGCCTTCTTGCATTAAAACATCTAAAATTTTCTCTCCTGCTTTCTTTGAAAAATAATAAAATCTAAACGTCCAACAATACGGACAATTTACTTTAATTGTTTCTATTAATTCTATTTTTTCGCCTTTATCTTTAATGTAATCATCGCTATCTTCAACAGCCTTCAAAGCAACTTCTTGACTTTCGTCTTGACTAACCTCTTTAAAGGTTATTTCGCCCAAATCTAAAATCTCTTTAGCGTTTAATCTTTTATTACCAACATCAGAAACATTTTCCTCGATCTCTCCTGAAATTTTTATTGTTTCGTTTTTGTCTTGAATAGCTATCAATATATCTTTAATATTAGAGTCTGTGCTATCGATCCCGATTTTTTCTCCATTTAACATTTCAAAATAATCATCGTATACTGCCCCCCTTAACCTAATAATTTTTCCTTCCCAAACATTATCGTTGGGATCAAAATCTCCGGGAGAACATTCTTCTTTGAAAAACTTCCACTCTTCGCACTCTGAATTATCATTAAAAATACAAACCATGTATTTCCCCCCTCTAATGTCTATTCTTTCTTCTAAAGTTCCATTTTCTTTTTGACAATAAGTTGATGCCGGAGAGCCTAGTGATTTTTTTGTACATTTATTATTTTCATAAAGATACTGTGCTCCAACTAAAGGCTCATCAGGAATACAGTCTTCATTTTTCTCGCAAGTCAGGACATTATTATTAACATTCAAAATAACTTTTTCATCGTCTAAATTATAACTATAAAAAAACCACCCTCCCACTCCAAGAGCGATAACTATTAAAATTAAAAAAAATAATATCAAATATTTCTTTTGCATATCTAGATTATAGCAGAAATTAAAATAATAACAAACAACGACGAGACCCTTCGGCTCCGCTCAGGATGACAGTGCGGCGACTACACCAACCCAACGATTGTCTTACCCAGCTCGTCTAAATTATGACGAACTAAAGATCTTTTTGTTTTGTCAGATTTACTTTGTACATGAACTGAGCCGTGAATTAAATCTCTACCAATTGCCAAGAAATTTTTATTTTGTAAATCTTCTTTATCAACTTCTACAAAATACTCATCAAGTTTAGCATACTTTTCAATCAAATCTTTTTCCGGTTTTTTATTGTTATAAATTACATAGTCCAACGAATTTTCGCCTAAATATTTTTGAATAACCTTAATATAATCTGAAACACAAAAATTATCGGTATGCCCGGACTTGTTCATTAAATTACAAAGATAAATCTTTTTAGCTTTTGATGACTTGATACTGCTAATAATATCTTTAACCAAAAAATTCGGAATAATACTGGTATATAAATCGCCGGGACCGATAACTATAAAATCAGCCTTTTCAATTGCTAATTTTGCTTTTGGATTGATTTTAGCTTTAGTATTTAAAAAAAATCTTTTAACTTTTTCTTTAAATAAATTCTTGGAAGTGTCTATTTCTCCTTCGCCCATCATTATTTCGCCATTTTTCATTTCAGCCATTAACTTTACTTTATCTAGTGTTACCGGTATAACTTGACCTTTAATTTTCAATATTTTTTCTAAAGCCTCAATAGCACTATCAAAATCTCCGGTAATTTTTTCCAAAGCAGAGATAAATAAATTACCAAAGTTATGTCCATCCAAACCACCACCGGAAAAACGATAGTTAAAAAGCTCTCTCATTAATAAATCAGACTCTGAAAGCGCAACCAAACACTGCCGAATATCTCCCGGAGGCAAAACACCCTGCTCATCCCGAAGCCTTCCGGTTGATCCCCCATCATCGGCCATAGAAACAATCGCTGATAAATTCAAATTTTCGTATTTTTTAAGCGCTGAAAGAACCGTGAAAGTACCAGTCCCTCCGCCAACAACTACAATATTTTTCATATTTTTATATATTATGTATGCAACAAGTCTATTTTTTTAATTTAGCTAATCCTCTTATTATTCTATAAACAAAATATTGGCAAGGTTTAACTCTTATTTCCCACAAACCTAGAAATTCTGTTGTTTTTTGATTTGGCGCAAAGCCGATTTTGAATCTTGTAATTCCTTGCCACTTTGTTTGACTGCTACTTTTGCTTTTTTCTGATTTTATCCCACCAAAATCGTAAAATTTATAACCATTTTGTTTAATATCAAGCATTATTTGCCACTGCAATAAATACGGGGCCATTACATTTCGATATCTGTCTCCGGAAACACCATGCAAGTAAACACAGGTATTACCAAACTGCCCAATAATCGCGCCGGCAATAACTTCGTCTAAATATTTTGCCAGATATAATCTTGTATCAAGTCCGGGTGTATTCAAGAGTTTTAAATAATAATTTTTTTCATGAATTGCAAACCTGTCTCTTTTTGATGTAAGTTTCAATAACTCCCAAAAATTCTCAAGCCCTTCTTCTTTATTATTTTCGATTAACTCAATTTTAACACCTCTTTTTTCTGCCAACCTAATATTATATCGATGTTTCTGCTTCATCTCCTTTAAAATTTCTTCCTCTGATTTACTTAAATCAACAACCAAAGTAGACCGAGGCTGAATATCGCGATGAGCACGCCTTAAACCAAGCTTATTAAATTGTGAATTGTGAATTGTGAATTGTGAATTTACCTTTACACCAAAATCAACTCTAACCACCATCGCATTCTCATCTACAGCAATTTTTTTTAGCTCTTTTACCAACACCTCTAAGATATTCGATATTCCATATTCTATATTCAATATTCCAAGCCTTGGTATATCAATCGTAACCCTCCTAAGTGCCATATCGTCCCGTATTGCTAAACATACTGTTAATAATTTTCCATTGTTATCTTCTATTCCAATCCGCCAAATTTTCTTTCCCAAATCCTGCTGAAAATCTCCCCATGCCCAAGACTGTAAAAAACCACCGTCTTCAGAATTTTCCGAAAGAAAATTATTCCATTTTTCTTGTTCTTGACCCAGGTCACCCTCTCTGGCTTCACCATTCACCTTGTCTTTTTGAAAATAAACAATATTCATAAACAATAGTCAAAAGTCTATAAAGCCTATAAAGTCGAAAGTCGTGATGTCGTGACTTTATGGACTTTACGACTTTATGGACTTTACGACTAAATTCACCAACTTTCCTTTTACAAAAATCACTTTAATAATTTCTTTATCTTCTATCCACTTCTTAATTTTTTCTTGAGATAAAGCTTTCTCTTTAGCTTCTTCCTCGTTAATTTCAGCGTCAACCAAAATCTCATCCCTAACTTTTCCATTAACTTGAATAACTAAATTCACTTCTTTATCTTGAACCATTTTTGGATTGTATTCTGGCCATTCTTGCAAAAATATTGACTCTTTATGCCCAAGCTTTAACCACAGCTCTTCAGTAATGTGCGGAGCAAACGGAGCCAGCAAAACTAAAAATCTTTCCATGGCTGATTTAGGGAGCACTTTATGTTTTGTGCATTCGTTCACAAAGATCATCATCTGTGAAATAGCCGTATTAAAATCAAATGTTTCAATATCTTCTCCAACTTTTTTAATAGTTTTATGAAATAAGGGGGGAATTGTCTTGGGAATATCTCCACATTTTCCGGCCCCACACTCAATCAATTCTTTCTCTTGAAATATCCGCCAAACTTTTTCCAAAAATTTCTTAGCACCAACTAAACCGTTCGTACTCCAAACACAACTTTGAGAAAATGGTCCCATAAACATCTCATAAATTCGCATCGCATCTGCTCCAAATTTATCCACAATATCATCCGGATTGATCACATTCCCCCAACGCTTGCTCATTTTACGACCATCTTCAGCCATAATTAACCCAACATGACGAAGCTTTGTAAATGGCTCTTCGTGACTCACAACTCCAATATCAAATAAAAACTTATGCCAAAAACGAGCATAAATCAAATGCCGAGTAGCATGCTCTGCTCCACCAACATAAAAATCAACTGGTGACCAATATTTTTCCTTTTTCTTATCAACTAGCTCCTTATTATTTTTCAGATCAATGTACCTTAAATAATACCAACTAGAACCCGCCCATTGTGGCATAGTATTTGTTTCTCTTTTAGCTTTTCCACCACATTTTGGACATTCTGTATTCACCCACTCATCAATATTGGCAAGTGGCGACTCCCCTGTTCCGGTTGGCTCATAACTCTTAACATCCGGAAGTACAATTGGAAGCTCGTCCTCCGGAACCCCAACAACTCCGCATTTTTCACAATGCACAATCGGAATCGGCTCTCCCCAATACCTTTGTCGAGAAAATACCCAATCGTTTAATTTATAATTAACTTCAGCCTTTCCAGCTTTTTCTTTTTCCAGCCATTTAATCATTTCTTTTTTTGCCTCTCCGGTTTCCATTCCATCTAAAAACCCAGAGTTAATATTTCTCCCTTCACCAACAAAACATTCTTGCTCTAATGAAATTTCATTTGAATAACCTGCGGCTACCTCATTTGCATTTCTGTTAAAATTTATTAACGGCTCTGGCTTAATAACTTTTCTTATATTAATTTTATACTTTTTAGCAAATTCAAAATCTCTTTCATCATGAGCCGGCACAGCCATGATTGCACCTGTTCCATAGCCTATCATTACATAATCAGCTACAAATATTGGAATTTCTTCATTATTAACCGGATTAACTGCTGTTAAACCTTTAATTTTTACACCTGTTTTTTCTTTGGCTAAATCAGTTCGTTGTAACTCTGTTTTTTTCTTAGCTTGTTCTTGATATTTTTTGATTTCATTATAATTTTTGATTTGTGATTCATACTTTTCCAAAATCGAATGCTCCGGAGAAACAACCATATAAGTACAACCAAAAAGTGTGTCCGGTCTAGTTGTAAAAACCTCCAATTCACTTTTATCCTCATCACTCTTTACCTGAAACTTGACACTCGCCCCAGAACTCTTACCGATCCAATTTCGCTGCATTTCTTTAATTGAATCTTCCCAATCCGATAGCTTGTCTAGGTCTTTCAACATTCGCTCGGCGTAGTCAGTAATTTTTAGCACCCATTGTCGCATTGGTTTTTGTTCGATTTCACTATCACATCGCTCACATTTTCCGTTTTCTAAATCTTCGTTAGCAAGTCCTGTTTGACACTTTGGGCACCAATTAATCGGTTCATGTGATTCATACGCCAAGCCTTTTTTAAACATCTGCAAAAATATCCACTGTGTCCATTTATAAAACTCCGGATCCGTAGTGTTTATTTCTCTACTCCAGTCATAGGTAAAACCAAGTTTCTCAAGCTGACTTTTAAATGTCGCGATGTTTTTTTCATTCATCTCTTTTGGATGAACTTTATTCTTAATGGCAAAATTCTCTGCTGGCAAGCCAAAAGCATCCCAGCCCATTGGGTGCAATACATTATACCCCTGCATCATTTTCATCCGCGCCAAAATATCCGTAGCGATATATCCCTTAGGATGCCCAACATGAAGCCCGTCCCCGGACGGATAAGGAAACATATCCAAAATATAATACTTTGGTTTTTTCTTATCATCGCCAGTTTCATATAACTTATCTTTACTCCATTTCTCCTGCCACTTTTTTTCAATTGTTTTGTGATTATAGTCGTTCATAAAATATTTTTTAATTTTCTGTACTAATAAGTATCTTAAATCAAAAACACTTTAAAATCAAGAGGTTTAAAATAAAAAAAATTCAACTCTTGAATTAAAGGTTGAATTTTTTGTATGTACTATTTACATATAGAATAAGAACCATACTCATTTTTCCAGCTAAGTTGACACTCCTTGCTCGTACAATCATTACCATGTAAAGCTGAATTACATTCTGCTCCAGAAGGTAATTCAGCTTTACATTTATCTTTCTTAAACCACCCCCCCGAGCAAACATCACTACAGCATTGAGATTTATCAGCACAACCTACTCCCCCCGATAAGCATTCTTGACAAGTGTTAGTAGTCCCACTAAAGTCATGGCACGATAAGCCTGGATCACAATCAGCAGTTGTTGAGCATGTAGAACCTTTCCCTGTTTTTTTTGTGTCGCAAGAACAGCAGGCGTAAAATTGAGAATCACCGATCGGAATATTAAAATTTCCGGCGTTATCTGACTTACATTTTTCATCGCATATTTTCTTAGTGGCTGTACTTGGATCACCAGCCATAACAAGAGTTCCCCATTCATCATAATAGCCTCCATCTCCAGTCCATGTAAAACTTTTTTCTATAAACCAATCACTTCCACCCGAAATACAAACTTCCTCTGCCTTATCATAAGTTATCTCTAAATTAATACAACAACAATTTTCACTTGGATGCTTATCTTTATCATCTCCACAATCTTTTGTTTCTCCTTCAACCATACCTCCAATTTCTTCACACTTTGTCTCCTGCCAACTGCATCCTCTTTCAATTCTTGTCAATACCTCAATACCGTCTCCCGTCTTTAAATTGACAATATCTTCATTAATATTATATAAAATCGTATAAGAAAATAACGCTAAAACCAAACCAACTAATGACCCGCCAATCATTTGTTTGGCTTTGCCGATTTGACCGGCGGCTCCACCGGCGGTTAGCCAGGTTATTCCACCGATAGCTATCATTACTGTTGCGAGAATACCGGTTAGACCGATGGCGAATTTGTAAAATCCGGAAATATAAGTCGCAAGAGCCACCCCTTTACCATCAACACCAACAATATCTATTCCCGGAATTTTAACTGCCGGTGTAAAATCTATTGATTTTGTTTGTATCTTACTTGGTAAAATATCTGGAGATGCACTATATGTGCAAACTTTTTCTCCAGGGCATAGAATAATAGGGCATATTTTTGGCAAACAAAAAACATTAGCGCCTTCACATTCAGAATTATTTTGACAACTCTCACCAATTGCCGCTGCCGAAACATCAGCCCCAATAAAAAATTGAAGACAAAATAAAAATAATAAAAAAATGATTGTTTTTTTGTACATAAAAAATACTTTACCCAACAAATTTAACTTTGCTATCTCTTTTTTTCACTAGCTCGATAATTCTCTCGAAAGTCTTTCCGGTTATGTCTCTTCCTCCCAGACCAACCACAAAACTTTGAATTTTTGGTTTGCTGTTTCGCAGTCCTTTTTTAATGTTATTTCCGAGTGCCTTTATTTCAGTGGCTAAAACTCCTTCTTCTCCCAAAGAAATGCTTTTGTCTAAAACTGCGATATACTTGGCTTTGTTTATTATTTTAATGATATCTTCAGCTGGTAATGGCCTAAAACTTCTGATTTTTAAAACTCCGACTCTACCTTTACTATTATCCACAAAATCCTTAACGGTCCCAATCATTGACCCCATGCCAACAAAAATAACCTCCGGATTTTTCGCTCCGTAATATTCCACTAAACCGGTATCAACAACATCAACTTTCGACTTTATAGACTTTATGGACTTTCGACTCTGTTCCCATTTTTCCATCTCTTTTTTAATTAACTCTTGGCTACCCGCAATCTCGTCGTGCAATTCTTGTCTTATCCCCATATAATGCTCCGGGGTGGCGAAATTTCCTAGAGTTATCGGATCTTTAACATCTAGATATGTTCCTTTTTTAGGTTTATATTTTGGTAAAAATTTATTTACTTGGGCTTGCGTTGGTAAAATCACCGGTTCGTAAGTGTGAGTTAAAACAAAACCATCCACATTCACCATTACCGGTACTTGAAGTTTTTCCGCTATTTTATAGGCAACCACATGTAAATCAACTGCTTCCTGGGAATTTTCCGCAAAAAGCATTATCCAACCAGCATCCCGCACGGTCATTGCGTCTTGGTGGTCGTTCCAAATTGTGATTGGTGCTGAAACTCCTCGGTTAGCGCAAGTTAAAACAATCGGCAATCGCATTCCGGCGATATTAAACAAAACCTCTACCATCAAAAGCAATCCCTGCGAACTGGTAGCTGTATAAGTTCTAACTCCGGTAGCTGACGATCCTAACACAATTGAAGCAGCCGCAAATTCACTTTCCGCGCGCACATATTCATAGTCGGCCTTTCCATCGGCCTTTAGCTTAGCCAAATCCTCAACAATATGAGTCTGCGGAGTAATCGGATAAGCACTTACCACGGCTGGCTTAATAAGCCTAATTATATTTGCTATTGCGTTAGAGCCTTCTAGTATTTGTTTCATAAAATTATTTATCTAATTGCATAATTATTGCCTTAGCTGGACAATTTTCAGCGCAAATTCCACAGCCTTTGCAATATTTTAAATCAGATTGATAGTATATTTTTCCGGATTTATTTTTTTTCTTTTTTTTGTTGGGATAACAGATATTTTCCGGGCAGACCAAATTACACATATTGCAAGCAATACATTTTTCATGTAAAAACTTTGGAACATAAGTCCGCCATCCACCGGTTTTATTTTTTCTAGTTGTTCCGGGTTTAACCGCTAATTTATATTTCATAAGCATATTCTACCGCCCTTATATTTTTCTTTAAAATTTCTCCTTTAAATTTATCCTTTAAAGCTTTGTTAATTGACTCTGCTTTAATTAACCCTGAAAATTTGGCAAAAAATCCTAACATTACCGTGTTTATTATTGGTTTACCTAAAATCTCCAAGGCTATTTTTGTTGCCGATATTGTAGCGATATTTTTTGTTGGTACAGGACAGCCTGTTTTAAAAATATCTTCAAGCTTTTTATCGGAATTTATAATTACTTTGGTATCTTTTTTTATTCCTTTAAAAACATCAACAACACTTAAAAGACTATCGTCCTGAACAACGATAATATCTGGCTCATAAATCTGAGAGCGTAGCTTTATCGGTTTATCGCTAATTCTAGCATAAGCCTCAATCGGCGCCCCTCTTCTTTCCACGCCAAAATTAGGAAAAGCCTGCGCTTCAAACCCCTCATAAAAAGCCGCCATAGCAATAAGCTCAGCCGCAGTAACAACCCCCTGACCACCACGACCATGAATACGTATTTCAATCATAGTTTTAAATTATTAATCTTTTTGTTGGACTTTATAAACATTATATTATACAATAGACTTATTGCATAATAAACTATGTTACGAAATTTCCTCAAAATATGGGGATTACAGTAATAGCTTATTATGCAATAAGTCTATTATAACATATAAAAAATTAAACTCAAAACTATGGATAACTTAAAAGAAAAAATCTTAAACGATTTAAAACAAGCTATGCAGTCCGGGGATGCAAAAAAGCGAGATACTCTTCGTATGTTAACGTCTGCGATTAAAGACGAAGAGATAAAACAACAAAAACGTGAACAAGGGTTAAATAACGATGAAGTTATTTCTGTTGTTGCTCGTAGTTTAAAACAAAGAAAAGATTCAATCACTGAATATGAAAAAGGCGGTCGAGAAGATTTAGCAGAGATAGAAAAACAAGAAATTAAAATTTTACAAATCTATATGCCTGAACAGCTAAGTATAGAAATTGTTCAAGAAGAAGTAAAAAAAATAATTCAAGATCTAGGAGCAATAAGTAAGGCTGACTTTGGAAAAGTAATGGGTACAGCCATGGCAAAACTAAAAGGCAAAGCTGATGGACAAATAGTCAAACAAGTAGTGGAAAAAGAACTAAACGCTTGACTAAAACCCTAACTTTTGATAACCTAAGAAGGTATTTTAAATTAATTGTTACTTAGATATTTAAATGTAAATATGCTTAAATGCTTATATGTTTAAATGTTTATATGAATGTTTATGTCTAAATTTTTTACAATCCTACAACTGGTAAGTGCGCTATTATTGGTTGTCACAATTTTAATGCAACAAAGAGGTTCGGGGCTATCCGGTTTATTCGGAGGTTCGGGAGATGTTTACAGATCTAAGAGAGGAGCAGAAAAAATGTTATTTATTACTACTATTGTTTTGGCTGTGTTATTTCTGGGATCAGGAGTAGCTAACCTTATTTTTTAACAAAATATTCTGTGGATAAAATAAAACTGCTTATAATATCTGTGAAAAATAGAATAAATAATATTTGGGATAAATTAAGCGGAAAATTCTCTTTCAAAAAAAAAAATTCTATCTTACAAGGGACTCTTGATAAGAAACTTGTTTTTAATTTGTCAAAATCTTATATTCCAAGCCCAAAACAATTAAAAAAAATACCTCAATTTTTGTCTGTTAAAGAAAAAAGGATTATACAGACTCTTGTAACTGTTATTTTTCTTTGTTTTTGTTTTTGGGGAGTTAACTTTTATTTTACTCATATTAAAATTGTTCCTAAAATCGCCGGAAACTATACAGAGGGCGTTGTAGGCAGTCCGCAATACATAAACCCTCTTTTTTCTTTAGATAACGATGTAGACTCTGACCTTGTTAAGTTGATTTTTTCCGGACTTTTAAAATACAATAGCGAAACAAAAGAATTAGACCCTGATTTATGTAAAAGTTACGAAATCAGCGAAGATCAAAAAACATACACTTTTTATCTTCGTGATAATCTATTTTGGCACGATGGAGAGTCTCTAACAGTAGATGATATAATTTTTACCATAGAACTGGCTAAGTTGGAAAAAGTTAAAAGCCAAATAGGAGAGATTTTCAGAGGAGTAATAATTGAAAAAATTAACGATTCAACGATTAAATTTACCTTAAACGAACCTTTTGCTCCGTTTTTATCTATGATAGATTTTGGAATTTTACCAAAACATATCTGGGAAGATGTAAATTTAAATAATATTAATTTAGCTGAATACAATCTAAAACCAATCGGGTCAGGGCCATATAAGATTAAAACCAGGACAATAGACACAGCCGGAAACATAAAATCATATGTTTTAACGATTAACGATAAATACTACAAAAATACCCCTTTTGTTGAAACCTTGACTTTTAATTTCTATTCAGGCTATAATGAAGCGGTTGAGGCTTTAAAAACAAGATCAATAGAAGGATTAAGCTTTATTCCTCTTGCAATGGAAGAAGAATTAGCAGAAAGAGAACATTTACAATACTTCCCTCTTGTTATGCCTCAGTATATGGGAATATTTTTTAATCAAGAAAAGCAAGAATTTTTAAAAGATAAAAACATTAGAGAGGCTCTTACAATTGCTATTCCAAAACAAGAATTAGTAAATAATGTTTTAAACAGCAAAGCTAATATAATTGAAGGTCCAATAATAAAAGAAAACTGGATAATAAATAGTACCTCAACTGAATTTAACATTAATAAAAGTAAAGAATTAATTGAAAAATCTAAATTTGAAAAAGGAGAAGATGATGAATTTTATAAAAAAGAAGTAACTGTTGATGATGAAAAACAAGAAAAAGAATTATCTATCTCCATAACTGCTGTTAACTCTTTAAAAAATTCAAAAATACTTGAACAAATAAAAGAATACTGGAAACAAATCGGGGTAAAAACAGAGATAAATTTAGTTGAAGTTTCAGAGATAAAAAATCATATTGAAGAGAGAAATTATGAAGCCTTGCTTTACGGAGAGATAACCGGGCTTGATCCGGATCCGTATCCTTTTTGGCATTCTTTACAAAATCAAAAATTAGGCTTAAACTTAGCCGGATTTAGCAATAAAGAAGTAGACGAATTACTGGAAGAAGCCAGAGCAACAAATGATGAAGAAATAAGAAAAGAAAAATACCAAAAATTCCAAGAAATCATCCAGGAAGAAAAACCAGCCATCTTTTTATACCAGCCAATCTATAACTACACTATTGACAAAAATATAAAAGGTGTAAAAATATCCACTATAATTAACCCCAGCGACAGATTTGCGAATATCAATAAATGGTACATAAAAACAAAAAAAGAATTTAATTGGAAATAATAAATCAGGGTCTGCTGACAAGAGCGCTTTCGTAGCGAGATTGCTCTTGTTAGGAGATCCTAACACGGGGGCGTAGCTCAGCTGGTTAGAGCGCCTGCCTGTCACGCAGGAGGTCGAGGGTTCGAGTCCCTTCGTCCCCGCCATATTTAATAATGGACGCTTAGCTCAGTTGGCTAGAGCACTTCGTTTACACCGAAGGGGTCATAGGTTCGAGTCCTATAGCGTCCACCAATTTAAAACTAAACATATGCCTAGAAAAAAACGAGTCAAAGAGACAACCGGGGTTAAACTCCCAAAGCTAAAAAGGAATAGAAAAAAAGGAAAAAAAGCAATGAAATAAAAAAAGCCCATTCCGGGCTTTTTTTATTTTTGCCAAACTACAAATTTTATGATATGATATAAAATAATTTAATCAAATCATATGCCTTCACTCAATAAACTTTTAAAAACTATAGAAAAAAACAATCAAAAAGCTGACCTGGACATGGTGAGACTTGCTTTTGAATTTGCAAACAAGGCTCATGAAGGGCAAAAAAGATTATCCGGGGAGCCATACATTAATCACTCTATGGCAACTGCTCAAACTTTAGCTGAGATCAAGGCTGATATGCCAACCATAATTGCCGGGATTTTACATGATGTTCCGGAAGATACTGACGTTACCTTAAAAAAAGTTGAAAAAGATTTTGGCAAAGAGGTAAGCACTCTTATAAAAGGAATAACTAAATTAAGCACTGTAAAATATCGCGGAATTGACAGGTACGTTGAAAATCTTAAAAAAATGTTTGTTGCTGCTGCCCAAGATTATCGTGTCATGATCATAAAATTTGCTGATCGCCTTCATAACCTTAAAACATTAAACCACCAGCCGGAGCATAAACAAAAAAGAATTGCCGAGGAAACTTTAAAAATCTATGCTCCGATTGCCGGACTACTTGGAATTTGGCATCTTAGATGGCAATTAGAAGACGAATGTTTTAAATATTTATATCCAAAAGAATATTCTGAATTAAAAGACAAATACGAAATCAAACAACAAAAACAAAGAGATAAATTAATCGGGG
>Ga0257123_1001068_pt1 | contig 17844 bp, 14 predicted proteins | sample SI106_135metaG_FD_190185 | JGI IMG/M metagenome (GOLD analysis project Ga0257123, IMG submission 190185) | Marine microbial communities from Saanich Inlet, British Columbia, Canada - SI106_135 | ecosystem: Environmental > Aquatic > Marine > Inlet | place: Canada: British Columbia | collected...
CCAAATTTATAGTCGGAAATGGATCCAAATAAACAGAAGGTACAATAATGATATCAGTTAGAGCATAATAAAATTTCATTTCTGTTCTAGGAACTCCGCCATTCAAAATAATATTACTTTCAAGACCAGCCTCCTTGATAAAATTTTTCATTTTTTCAGTATAATCGTTTTTATCACCCAAAACGAATAAAACAGCGCTAGGGATATCTTTTGCAACTTCCTTCATTGATTTAATGACAACTTCTCCGCCCTTAAGACCGCTAAGCCTGCCGGCAAATAAAATAATTTTTTTGTTTAATAAATTTTTGTTAGCTCTTATTCTTTCAACCTCTTCCATATCCGCAGACCATTTACTAATATCAATTCCATTATTTATAACCTTGATATTTTTTATCTTATTTTGTTCTAGTGATTTTTTCAGCTCATCACTAACGCTAAATATTTTTTTAAGATAAGAAAGGTAATGTCTTATAAAAAAATTACGGAAAGGGTTAAAAGATTTTTTACCTTTTTTAATTTGATCTTTCAAGCTTATCTTGTAATTTATATTATTTATATTTTGCAAATTATACTTTTTTGTAACAAAATGATTTAATTTAAATGAAAAAAAAGTCATAACATCATGAGCAGTAAAAAAAACTTTATTAGTATAATCCTTAGCGATTTTCATTAAAGAAAATGGAAAATGAAAATATAAATTATGAAAATGTACTACATCCGGATTAACTTCTTTTAAAAACTTTTTAAATTTTTTCTGGACTCTAAAATTATACAAACACAAATAAGATCTTGTGATATATCTATAATTTTTATTTTTTATTTTATAAATTTTAATACTTGATTCTTCTTGCCAACCTAGATCACTGTCAAAAGTCCCGGTAAAGACAAAGACATCGTGTCCTCTTTTTTGCAGTTCAACTGCTTGCTGATAAGCTATTCCCGAACCGCCGCCCCTATCCTTAGAAAAAAAAATACTAACTAAAACAATTTTCATAAAGCTATTTTTTTATATATCGTGATAATTCTGTAATTATTGTGCGTGAATCATCGTAAAATTTATTAAAACCCAATAAATTATTTCTAGGAAAATCAATACAGTTAATTATTTTATTTTCAATATCTTCCTTGTTATGCAATATATTATTCACAGAAAACCAATTATCTTTATTTCCCAAAAGTTCATTTCTTAAAACATTAATTTTTTCATCGTAAACGAAAGAAATAATCGGCAAGTAATCTATATTTGAGCCCATGATAAATGAATGCATCCGAGAACTAACAAGTAAATTAACTGTTCTTAATCGGTCTAAATATTCAGACGGATTTTTACTTTCTACACTTTTAATCACTATATTACTATTTAGATTTTTCTTTACTTTTTCAAATAGAATAGAGTCTTTATCGCGGTCGGTCGGCAGATATAATATTTCATATTTTCTCTTACTATAAACTGCATTTAATATCTTGGATAAAGAAACTGCAAATTCATTTGATTTTATTTCTTTATATAGATCGCTATTTTCTATAAAAGCTAAATTTAAACCTATCACAAAAATTTCATTTTTATGAATACTTTCTTCTTCATTGTAATAATCCTTAAAATGAAAAACCGGGTCTCTAACAACTGCTATTTTTTGATTTTTAAGAATATTTAATAAATTATTTTTACTCTTTTTGTCTCTCACGGAAAAAAAACTGGCTTTTTTAATTTTTCTAACTATTTTTTTAACTTCATCGTTATATATTTCGTTTACCCCGATACTGGCAATAAATATTTTTTTACCTATAAATTGAGCAAAAAAAAGAGGGCATATATAAAATTTCAACCAATAAACTTTATCTCTAATTACTCCTCCTCCTCCCCATATAAAAATATCGCAATTAACTATATATAATAAAGATAAAAATGTATTAAAAAGTTTTTTAGGTTCTTTTAAAAAACTTTGCAAAAAAAATGATTGCTGAACTTTAATACGCTTATCGTCAACAAAATCAGGGTGACTTTGTAAGAAAATATTTTTATCTTTTGCTAATATTGTTATTTTTACTTTGTTGTTAATATAAAAAATATCGTTAACTAAAGTGCTACAGATTGCTTCATCGCCAATATTTCCCATTCCATAAGCTGCGCTAATAACTATTTTTTTATTTTTATTAAATATCATTTTCAAATATTTTATTAACTTTATTTTTTATATTATTTTCCTTTGCCCATTTTATGCAATCATCACTTTTAATCAATTTTTTATTTAAAACTTTATCAACTTCATCAGCAATTTCGCTTTCTTTATTAGGATCAACTACATAACCGGTAACTTCATCTAAAATAGCTTCTCTAGAGCCACTGTCGTTTGATCCTACGCAGGGTATGCCGACGGCATTAGCCTCTAAAAAAACGAGCCCAAATCCCTCAAAGATTCTTCCATTGTTAACAGGCAACATTAAAAATAAATCAGCTTCTTTATAATACTCATCTCGCTTTTCATCGCTAACTCGTCCTCTGAAGAAAATATTTTTTTCTAATTGATATTTTTTTATTTTTAAAATTACTTTTTGATAATAATTATCATTTTCGTCATATTCGCCAATTATATTATAAACGAAATTATCAGAAAAATTATCCCTGTAACACTTTAAAGCCTCAATAGATTCTAATAATCCCTTTCTTCCTTTAATGGCTCCAACAAATAATATTTGTTTTATTTCATTGTCCTTCTTAACAATTTGTTTTATTTCATTAAAATTAACACCATTAGTTACAATCTCTATTTTATTTTCTATCTTATTTTTAAATTTTTTATTGCTAATATTTTTTAATAAATAATCTTTAGTAAAATTACTAACTGATATTATTTTGTTAACTTTTAATAAAGATCTCTTAAACAAAAACCAAGATATTGTTCTTTTAACGATATTTTTTACAGTATTTGGAAAATAAGAGTATGTTCCGTGAACAGTTAAAATAACTTTGATTTCATTTTTTAATCTTAAAAATGGCAAGATTGTTATATACGGCTCAACCACAAAATAAATAATGTCCGGGGAAAAATCTTTAATAGTTCTGTTTGCTGCTTTTGCTGTTTTAAATGATTTTATAGGATTTGCCAGATATTTAAAAGGCTTGTCAAAAACCATAAGCTCATAATTATTTTCTCTTTCTGATATTTTATTAACCAAACAAAAAATCTTATTGTCACTCTTTATTTCATTAACTATATCCAGACCATATCTACTCCACCCGTCGTTACCGTTTAAATGATTTGTTATAAATAATATCTTCATATAGGTAAAATTATTATAGCACCTACAAATATTCTGACAATAAAAAAAGGGGCAATCAATAAAGATTACCCCTTGAGATATATTAACTCACTGAGCTATGTCAGTGAGGCATATCTGTTGAAAATATCCCTCCGTAATTTGTTAAATTATTATTGTTTGATGTAGAGTCTAACAGGTCGTCGTTGAACTGCCAATACCCTACAAGATTTGTTTCATTTCCAGATAATTGCGTTTGAATTTCACTAGCTGTTCTAACTTCACTCCAAGCGCGAGTATTATTCATCAAACCGTTGAAATGATTTATAGCTGAAGCTCTTCGTCCAAGGTTAAATGCAGCATCGCTATTCTCAATTCCTGTTAATAATGCGCTACCGGGAACCACATTACCGCTATCACTAGCATAAAATACAAAACTGTCTTCACTTATATCGTACGATAAGGCGACATCATACCAAATACCTGGTATTAATGTCACGTTGTGGGTTGCAATGGATAATTTTGATCCATCTTGCCTAACAACACCACGTAGTTGATTTACGCCACCGTTGTTACGGTAGCTAAAAATGTATGACTCGCTGGTTGATGCACCAGAGCCCCACTTTGATACTATTGTATAAGCGGTATTTGTTCCTGGTGCTGACCATAATTTAATCTGTGTCTCAAAAGTAAAATCACCGACCAAATCTAAACCAGTCTGCGATTCATCCGCGATGCTAAGAAAGGAATTACCAGCCAAATCTATAGACATTGCATTTTCTACAACATCTACAACAATTACTCGAACCTGTACTGTTCGCGGAGAATTATCCGCGTCTGATGAGGTGACTACCATACCGCCGTGATAGTAGTCGTCACTAGGCTCAAGTCCAGCAAGATCAACAGTAACGGTCACACTACTGTCATTTAATCCACTTTCCGAAGAAAACGAAAGCATACTAGAAGCAGTGGAAACATCCCACCACATATCACCATTACCAGTATTGGTTATGACAATATTTCCAGAAACTTCATCATCGCCATAATCAGCAGTAAGGGTCAACAGTCCCGGAACTGACAGATGTGGTCCGTCAAGAACCGTAATTGTCACTGCAGAGCTGTTGATAGTATTCGAACCGTCATCCACTTGACAATATACTGAATGGCTTCCGACGGCTAAATCTGTCAGCTCAATTGACGAACTACTTCCATAAAGAACTCCGTCAACGTACCAATCATATATGAGTGGATCGTTTTCCGGATCGTTAGCCGTGACAGTAATCGTCACCAACTCGCCTTCAATAACTTGATACGAATCAACTAAAATACTTATCGTCGGTGCACTGTTGCCAATCGCTATGATAGAATGACTTCCATCAGCATATACTACGACCTCGTAGTTACCTGAAGAAAGTCCATCCAGCGAATCAGCTGAATATTCATCACAAGAAGAACACTCTTCGCATTCTTCGCAAGCCGGACAATCCGGCAGAGCATTAACCGTAATCGAATGATCAGGGTTAACAGTTAACTTGTAGTCTCCCGCGGCCATTTCACTTAGCCCTGGGATTTCAAAGTTAACTACTCCGTCTGGTGGCATAGCATCTCCGGATGGAACTGTCCAAACAATTTCTTGAGAGTAATCACCTTCAAAACTATCTGTGTCGTAGGCTGTGGCAGCAAAATAATAAGTAATTCCCGGCTGAAACCCGGAAAGTGTGTAATACACACTTCCGCTCACAGTTGGTGGTAATCCGACATCAACTGATGTTGAATAGTCAGCACTCGCCTGGCCGTGATGAATCTTGTAGCCGGCAAGGTTGGACTCACTATTTGGAGTCCACATAAACTCACAGTCAACTGCCCAACCACTAGTCGCCCATCCAAAAACGAGCAATAAAACAAAAATAACATTCTTTTTCATCTTCTTACCTCCTTAATTTCAAAATTTTTCACTGGACTCAGCGTGTTACTAACATCCATTTGCGATGTTTTAATGCCACATCCAGCAAACAATATTAACAAAACTCCTAAAACTATAATTTCTTTTTTCATCCTCTACCTCCACGGTAAAATTAAATTTTTTATATATTCCAAAGCCCATCTAGAAATTTACCCCCTCCCAAAAATCCTTTTGGGGCTCTTTTTTTGTAAAGAACCTTTTTATTTTTAATAAGGAACTATAGCATTATTTGGCAAAAAAGTCAATAGTTTTTGCCCGTTTTCTCCAAGTATACTCTACAACATCATTTTTAGATTGTTTACTTATCTTACCAGAAAATTCTTTATTTTGCAAAACAAATTTTATTTTTTCTGTCAAGCTTTCAATATTGTCAGAATCAAAAAATAAAGCATTATTTTTATTTAATATTTCTTTTATAGAAGGTAAATCAGAGGCAACAATCGGAACACCAGAGGCCATATATTCAAATAATTTCATTGGTGAAGTATAGTGAGAAGAAATTTTTTCTCGACCGCTATTTGGCAAAATCAAAATATCAGCTGATTTTAAATAATAAGGAACAATACTTGGTTTCTGATAACCTAACAATAAAATATTTTGTAAATTATTTTCTTTAATAAATTCTTTAAATTTTTTTATATCTTCGTCTGTTCCGCCGACAAAAACTGCTAAATAATCATTACTTAATCTACTAATAGCTTTAGCTAAAATATGCGCACCTTTCCACCTGTATAAATGCCCGGCATATAAAACTATCTTTTTGTCCAGTGGTAAATTTAATCTTTTTCTTAAATTTTCTTTTGACTCATTTATATTTCCAAACTCTTTCAAATCTACTCCGTCCGGAGCAACTAAAATTTTATTTTCCAAAACACCCAATTTAACTAAATCTTTTTTTAAACCATTGCTGATAGCCACAAATTTATAAACTTTCTTTAAAAAAAACTTATGGTAAAATTTTATTTCTTCAGGCAAAGAATGAATTTCAAAAACTACTTTTAAATTTTTATTAAAAGATAAAATCAAGGCAGAAAACTGATCGCGCGAATAAACTATACCTTTATATTTTCTTAAATAAAAAAAAGTATTAATCGCAAAAGTTAAACTTTGAACCCTAAATCCCAGCCGCGGAATTTTGCCAACCAAGTCCCAAGATTTTAATTTAGTTAATTTAAATTTATTTTTTAAATTATAATATTCAAAAAAATCATCGTTAATATGATTTTTTCTATTTGGACACAAAAGCTCCAAATCTATATTTTGTAAAACAAAAGCCTCGCACATCTTGGCAATCTGAATTCCGTGCGCTTTTTCTGTTGGCAATCGATTATTTGCTACATAAATCAATTTCATAAATTTTCAATAACTAACTTTAATTTTCTACCTAAAATTTTAGGCGTGAAGTTATTTTTAAATAAATTATAACCATTGGTTGCTACCTTATCTCTTAAATCGTTATTATTTTTTAACTCTAAAATTTTATTTGCCAAATCCCCAGAACTATTATTTTTACAAAATAAAACATTTTTCTTATTTTCTAATATCTCTTTAGCGGCCAATGTTTCCATAGTTATTACAGGACAACCGGACGCCAATGCTTCATAAAGCTTATTTGGTATTACTCTTTTTGCCTTATCAGTATTACCAAAAATACCCAAACAAACATCCGCCTTGCTCATATACTCTGATAATTTTTCATAAGGAACATAATCAATGAAATTAATATTGTTTACACTTAAATCTTGAGCTAACTTTCTAATTTTTTTATAGGTCTGCCCTTTTCCAATAATATTAAATTCTACATCATATTTTTCAAGTAATTTTGCTGCTTTCACGATTTTTTCAACGCCCTGCAAGGGTATGAATTTTCCGTGAAAATGAACTAAAAATTTATTATGACTATTAACAACTTTTTTTGGTTTTATTATTTCGTCATCAGATCCAACCAAAATTCTTTCAAATTTATTTCTTTTTAACTTGAATGTCTTAATAAAATAATCAATATGAGAATATGTATCAAGCAAAATTTTATTTGCTAATTTACAAGAAACAAAATCAATTAACCAATAATAAAACGCTTTTGCACTAACTTTGTTTGATTCTTTTCTGTCCAGAATCAAAGAATCGTAAAGTGATGTAAAAGCGTCAAATATTATTTTTTTTCTTGTTAAAAATCTAGCTAAAACAACAGCTTGATAACCGGGAAAACCTACTATCATTACATCGTACTCTTTTTTTATACACCGATGTTTTTTAATTAAATCAAAATACTTAGCAATTCCTTTAAGCCGAGTCTGGCACTCTATGACTTTAACATTATTTTGCTTTAATCCTTTGATCAAAATTCTATTTCTGCTGTACTCACGATTATAAAAACCAAAATAACAAACTGTCATAAAACTAAAAGATTAATTTGTCAATCCTACCCTCTTCCTTACTTCTTCTATTTTTACTGTTGCCACTTTTCTAGCTTTTTTTGCTCCGCTTTTTAAAACTTTCTTAACATATTTTTCATTTTTATCTAGCTCCTTTTTCTTTTCTCTTATTTCTCTTAGTTCTTTATTTATATTTTCGGCTAAAATTTCTTTTGATTCTTTATATCCCATTCCACCTTCTTGATATTTTTTTTCAATTTTTAACAAACTGTCTTTAGAAAAATGTTTATGCAAGGCAAAAATATTACACTTTTTCGGATCTTTTTTATCTTCCGGCCTAAGGGAGTCGGTAACAATTGACATTACTTTTTTAGTAGTCACTTCTTCACTATCAAAAAGTCCGATTACATTATTATAACTTTTACTCATTTTTTGACCATCTAAACCGGTTATTGTTTCCACTTCTTCTTGAATAATTTCTTGTGGCAAAATAAAAATTTCTCCATACTGATTATTAAATTTCTGAGCAATATCACGAGCGATTTCTACATGCTGTTTTTGATCTTTGCCAACCGGCACAATATTGGAATTATAAATCAAAATATCTGAGGCCATCAAAACCGGATAATCAAATAATCCAACGTTAACGTCTTTATTTTTTGCAACAGCGTCTTTATAAGCATGGGCTCTTTCAAGGGCAGGCATTTGCATTAAACAATTAAAAATCCAGGTGAGCTCACAAACCTCCGGCACATCTGATTGTTTGAAAATAATTGTTTTTTTGGAATCAAGCCCAATAGCAAGTAAAGTTTTTGCCACCTCCATTGTCAGATGTGCTAATTTATCAGCATCTTTTACACTGGTTAAAGCATGATAATCAGGGATAAAAATAAAAGTTTCATAATCTTTCTCATAATCTTTTAAAGATTTAAGCACCCCTAAATAATTACCAATATGAATATCTCCAGTCGGCTTAAAACCGGTAATTAAACGTTTTTTCATAAAAATTTATTTATTAATTATACTTACATAATATGTTTTATTTACATTTTTGTAAACCCTTATTACACGACAGGTCTACCTCACTTTATAAACTTTAGCTTCGTGATCACTGTAAACTAGCTTAAAATTTTTGTTTATCGCCAAATTTTGGTTAAAACTTAAATGCCCTGAGTCTAAAAATACAAAATCAGCCTTAAAGTGATTTTTGATTTTATTATGCAAGTCAATATTATCTTCGCCAAGAGTGATGCTGGCCCATTCATTATACAAGTCCGGGTTATAACTATACATAAAAGTTGGATCAAGGCCGACCAGATAATAATTATGAGAATTATGATAAAAAAGACTTGGGAAATCATCCCAGTCAGCATGAAAAATAACTGCTCCTTGTGAAGAATTATTTTTTATAAATTCAGAAGCTCCTTTGTACAAACTCAAGTTTGAGCCGTTAGCAAGGTCATTTTTAGTTTTTGCTATATCTTTAATAAAAATAACTTCTGAAAATCCAGCAAACAAAATTAAAACACTGAGGACAGCTATTGTTCTTTTTCTTTTTTTCCTAAACCAAAAAAATGTATTTCGTATTTCTTTATCATGCAAAGATAGGGCTAAAGAAAATGCTCCAAACAGAACAGAAAACGGAATAAAGTATTCAACATATCTTCTTGATTTAAATGTAATCGCAAGAAAAAATAAACTTATTAAAAAAAGAGTGCCGCTCTTTAAGTTTTGTTTTTTAAATGAGACTAAAAATAAAACAATAGCAATAAAATAAATTATTAAAACAATTCCGCTATCTTTAAATAAATCCAAAAATTCATAAGCATACCACTCCCCGCCTACATTAATTTTATCTCCATAATTTATAATCCCAATTTTAATAGTTTGTTCTAAATAAAAATATAAATTTTCTGGAAAATAAGGGTTTACAATAAGTCCTGTTGTAAGACCTAAAAAACAAGCAAAAAATATTTTCTTTTTTTCTTGTTTTTCAAAATAATTTTTTAAAAAATTTAATTTAAAAATAATTCTTTTATAAAAAGTTTGTGTATTTATCCTTTCTTGAATTTTTTGAGCTAGTAAATATATCAACGCGAAAAAACCCAAGAGCGGCCAACCTCCGTAAGATAAAACAAATAAATAACTTGAAATAAAAAGCAATAAATATTTTTTATTAAAAATAAAATATAAACCTAAAAATAAAAATATCAAGGATAAAGCGTTAGCTTTAACAAGAGAAATACGAAAAAGAAAAGGGGAATTTGTTAAAAGTAATATTACCCAAAATATTGGGAGTTTAATTTTTTCCTTTTTCAAAAACCAGTAAAAAACTAAAATAAAAAAAGCGCTGAGAAGCGCTTGAGCAAATTTAACTCCAACTAAAGGGTCAGAAAATTTAACAAAAGGAATTAAAAATAAATGATACAAAAAATGATGGTCGGTATAATTTTCTTTTAAAGAAGTTTGTTGCAACCAAGGAAAACTTTTGATAATACCTTGCTCACTAATCAGCATCGACACCTTAGCATGGTAAAACCCGTCCGGATCAGACATAACCGGAGCGGATTGAAGAAAGGAGAAAAAAGCTAAAGCCAAAAGAAAAACAATAAGATAATCTGTTTTTGATTTTACTAAAAATTTAAACATAGTATTTTCTATCACCTTCATCCATTTGACCAACACCAAAATATATTATATCATAAAAATAAGAAAATATACGACTATGAGCCAAGAAAGCTGTCCACAACTAAAACAAGAACTCGAAGATATTAAAACTCTAAAGCAGGAGTTTGATTTGGAGTTGGAGCAAGCTTTTGCTTCGGGAAATACTAAAAAAGCCAAAGCTTTGCGTAAAAAACTGGAAGCTGGCTTAGAGAATATCCAGGAAAAACTCTGGCCTTTTGAAGCGCTTGAAAAAAAGAAGATAGAGAAACAATACGAAGAGCAAAGAGAAATAATGGAGAAAACAGGGATCTTGGAAAAACTATCCAACAATGAAATGGGAATAAAAGGGATAGACAATAAAGAATATACTTTCCCTAAATTAGAAGATATAATAAAGAAAATGCAAGAAAAAAAAGAAATTATGGAAACTAAAGCCGAGCAGGGTTTTCAAGAACTTTTAATCGTTCCCTTTGGCATGAAGCTGGATGATTTGATAAAAAAATACAAGCAAGTTATCCTAAAACACCATCAAGAGGGCGAGTTACTGGCAACCAAGGAAAAACCAACTGATCCTGATGAACCGCTGGAACTGGATGAAAACGAGCCGGTCTGGGCTTGGGAGAGGTATAATAATGCTGATGTAGAAGAAAAATTTGTTTATTATCCAGAAAGTTTTAATGCTGAAAACCATAAAGGCAAAACCAAAAAAGAAACACTAAAAGAGCAAAATAAAAAAACCCCAACCACAGCCGGCTATGAAATACTTTTTATTGAAGATTTGCCTAATATTCCCAGAGAGGGCAAAGGCCAAATCAAGGGCAGAGAAGGAAACAAAAGAAAGCAACTAGAGACCGGAAAGACCCCGAATGAATATTTAGAAATATTAAAAAATGATCGTCAATATGAAAATGAAATTCTACAAATTACGGAAACCCAAATTGCTTATGCCCTAAAGTACTTAGAAAAGCATCACCAGATTATAGACGACTATTCCGGCAAGGGCTCGGCTTCTTTTCAGCTCGGGGCTTATTCCCCCGCTTCCGACTTTGTCCCGTACGCGTACTGGTGCCGTGGCTATCGGCGGGCTAGCTTGGGCAGGGACGCTCCCGAGAGTTCGGATTCTCGCCTTGGCGTCCGTTCCGGGGTGAGGGTTTAAAATTTGATTTTTTACTTTTATTTTATTTTTGTTTTTTATTCTTTAATTTTAAAACTTGCCTTGAAAATAAGTATGAATAAGTGATATTATATAATGGAATAAAGGCTGTACTAGTTATAAACTGGTTGAAAAAATATAATTAAAGCACAATTTTAACGCGTCGCAATTAAATTATGTGCATAAAATGAATGTGTAAATTACAAATATATATTTAATTAGCATAAAATATAAACATATGAACCAAGAACAATGGCCAAAAATTGAACAAAAAGTCAATAAAGCTGAAGTGGCTTCAAGAAAAAAACAGCTTGCCCAGCAAGAAATTTTTGAAGAAACTGGACTAACTAAAAAAGAGCGCAAAGAAATGGGCAAAAAATTAGGATTTGAGAATGAGGAAATAATGGAAATCGTGGAAGAACTGGAAAGTGAAAAAGAAATTTTAGCTAAGGAAACAGAAGATCTCTTGGGTCCGGAAGATTCGCCAGAACGGGCGCTCATTAAACTAAGAAAGCAAAATTTATTTAAGACTCTTAGGGATAATAGAAAAATTGATTTGGAACGAAATAATCTTCTTGAAAAAGAAGCTAATCTGCTTAAAAAAATTGGAGAAGCTCAAGACCAAGGTAAGCCCACTCGTGGAAAATCAACAATTCTTGACAAAACTAGAGATAGATTAGAAGATGTAACAAAGGAAAAAAAGGAACTGCTGGAATCCAGCCCGGAAAGTTTTTACGGACTGCACCTTAAGGAATTAAAAGAGCTTAAAGAAGACCTTGCTGAAGGAAGAATAGCCGAAACCGCTTATGTAAAAGAGCAAGCCGAAGATATTACTACTCATTTACGCGCAGGCAAGCCGGTTATGATTTACGGCCATCTGGGTAGTGGAAAATCTGAAATTGCTATGCATGTGGCTAAAAAATATATCGGTAAAGAGGCGCTTGTTATCTCCGGATCTAAACACACCAGTTTGGCAGAACTTTATGGACACCAGATTTTAAGTGTTGAAAAAATACAAGAAGAAGCAGCCGGGGAATATCAAGAAAAAGTAGAAGCACAATATGAAAAATGGCAGGAAGAAAATAATGAAAAATTAGAAAAATTAACAGAATCAGAAAGAATTGCTGAACAAAATAGGGCTCATGACAGAATATTGCAAACCTATTTATCCCAGCTTGAAGGAGGAACTGTTTCTGATTTTTTCTTAGGACCGATTTACAAGGCGATGGAAGAAGGGCGTCCGGTAATAATTGACGAAGTTAACGCCATTCCCCACGAAGTGCTAATCAGTTTAAATCATATTTTGACCCGCAAAGTCGGGGATAAAATCAATGTTCAACAAGACAGTGGCAAGGAAGTGGAAATTCAAGACGGCTACGGGGTTATGATGACCGGTAATTTAAATCAAGGAGAAGAAAAATATATTGAACGCCAGGATATGGACCCGACCTTTTTGTCCAGACTTTATAAAATTGAATACGACTATCTGCCACAAAGTACCGAGGGCAAGTTAGAAGAGGAGGCCGGAGATGAAAACGAATTATTTCATTTGCTTCTTGCCAAATCAATGGATAAAAATGGAAACATTGAAATGCCTCAAGATTCAATCAAAAAATTATGGAACTTATCCAAAGCGGCCCGAGTTTTCCAGAATGTATTTGCCGGACGGGAAGTTGACAAGGCTTACTATTTTCAACAACCAGGAACCAGATCAGCTAAGTATCTTTTAAAAGAAAATGTAATGAGCTTGCGCGCGCTTGATAACATTTTAACTCAATGGCAAAAAGAAGGTTACAAGCAAGAACTCGACCATTATATTTGGCAGGAATTCGTCAAGCAGTCAACCGATCCGCAAGACAGAGCTTATATTTATCAACAGTTGCAAGACAGGTTCGGGTTTTTTGTTGAAAGCGAAGGCTGGGAAAGGCCGGATTACGGACAAATAGAAAGTTTGTCTTCTTTTGACATTAAAAAAATCCCTGAAAATAAATCCAAGGATAAAGAATTTTGGGGACCAAGAGAAACAGTGGAATTTACCTATGGTAAAGCCCCAGAAAGAGCTAAATGGCCGGAGATGGAAACAAAAGAGGAGGAAAAAATTGAACAGGAAATAAACTTGGAAGAGTTGGAAGAGTTGGAAAAATTCAAAGAAAATGTATTTGTTGTGATTGCGGATGTAGAAAAACAAATTCAGGGACAGTGCGGATAAATCTGGTTTTAAAATTTTTCAAAAAACCAATCCTTGTTTAGGGATTGGTTTTTTCTACACTACAACCTTATATTTTTCATATATTGTTCCAGTGTTTTTGTAATGGCGGGAATTAAATTCCCGATATTTTCGCCCACTACTTCGCCAAGGTTATCCTTTCGACCATTGTTCCATACCTGTTGGAATTTTTTCTTATCACCCGCGTCAACTTTTCCGATTTGGAAAGCTCTGGTTATCACCCCGGAGTCTATGAGTTCATCTACTACCTGGCGGGTGGTTTGTGGGTTATCAGATCCACCGTCAGTGATTTCAAACACTATTTCTATAATTTTTTCTTTAGCAATTTCTTTTTTATCTTTTTGTGAAAGTGACCGGCTAATTTCCTTTAATGGTTTATCATCGGAAGTGCTGCCGATAGTATTTTGCAGTTTTTCAAAAATTTTTATAATTTCTTTCCTTTCACCATCCATACCTCCGTCTTTACGAAAATTTTTTATTTTCTGCGCCTCACTGCCAAAAATCCAAGCCTCAGTATCGGCCTCTAATTTTGACTTTGTTTTAGAGCGAGTAAAACTAAGTTTGGTATTGAATTCCTGTAAACTGGATAAAATTAAAACAAAGCATTGCTGAAGAATTCTTATTTTATCTCTGTCCATTGAGCCGGACATATCACCCGCCAAACGTATCCGGATAAGTTCCGGTTTTTGCACCAAAGCTTCCTTTATAACCGGCTTTTTGTAAATTCTGGTCTCTTCCAGCTTTCCTTTTTCGATTTTTGGAAACTCCTCAATGACTTTCTGGATAGCCAGCTCTGTGCCGGCTTTATAATGACCTTCTATACCTCGCTCGATATTACGTTTTGACCCATAGATTATCTTTTCCCAAAGGACTGATAATTCATCCAAATACGGTTCAATACTCGCTTCAACCTGCTTAAAGCGCCCGAAAGCGTTATGATCAATATTATTCTCTTCGCACCATTTCTTGTCCATATCGTCCTGAGCTTCTTGGGCTTTTTCTTCAGTTGACTTGCCTTCTTCGATTTCTTTGCTTGCTTTCTCTTTTTCTTCAGCTTTCTTGTCATCTTGCTGTTTTTTTGCCCAGTTTTCCATATCTTCCTCGCTTATCTGGTCAGGATTATTTTCTTCGTGTTCATTATAATCATCAACAAAAGGATTGGGGTCGCCGGCTTCGCCTTCGCCTTTTTGCGGTTCTCCTTCGGGTTTTTCCGGCGGCATTTGCGGATCCCACTCGTCCAAATCTTTTTGTAATAATTCTTCAAAAATCGGCTCCAATGTTCTCTGTAATGCTAAATATCTTTGGCCCGGCTTTGTATTGCGCCCTTTTCTTGGCTTAACAAAATTATCAACTATTTCGCTGGGCGTATATTTTTTGCCCATAAAATCCATTTTAGCTTCCATGATATTTTGAATTTCCGGGGTAACTGCAACATCTTCGTCTTTTACCATTTCCTCCCTGATTAATTTATATATAAACTGCAAGTGGCGGGGCAAGGTTTGATAATCGCTTTTAGCAAACAGATTTTTTTGATATAACCTGCTTATCTCTTGCCCGCCTTCGCGGTCTTCTTCGTATTTGGGCGCGATTCTTGAAACCAGATTATTTACGTAAATATCGTCAAAAATGTTATAGAAAGTATGGTGAATTTTGTAAGCTGATCTTTCAACCGCGTTCATGGTTTTAGATGGATCTTTTTTGCTTGTCGGCATCTGTTTTTTTAATTTGTCTATAAAATCCGGATTAGTCGCACCAAATTTTTCTTCCCATTTTTCCATTATACTAGCACCAGTCTCTTTAGCCCGCTCTCTTATATAGTCAAAATTTTTCATCATCTGTTCCGGATCATCGGCTAAATCGCGAAAATGGGAAAGTTCGTGCATAGTTGCCCAAAGAATCTGATCTTTATTGAATTCTTTGTCTTTAAACCATTTAGCATCCATATTAACCTCACCATTTTTCAAGTCAATGTAAAAACCGTTTCCCAGCTTAAAATCCAAGGAAACATCCTTGGCAAAAGTGACAAATAGTCGTTTATATGAATCGATTAAATTTTGACCTTCTTCGCGATACTCATCCAATTCTTCGCTCCCGCTTTCAACACTCTTTTCTTCCCCAAAAGACTCTTTTTCTTCCTCTCCCTCGACTTTGTGGCCCGTATTAATTTTTTCAAAAGATTTTTCCATAAGCTTAATTTAATTCATTGATTTTATCTAAAACCATCCAATTTAATTCTTTTACTATTTTCTTTTTACTGTGTTGTTTGACTAGTCCGCTGTAACTGGATATATTCCCAAGCGTCAGCCTGTCTCGTATTCTTTTTCGACTTCTTTTATTCAGCCGTCTGCCTTTGGGAAATATCTCCACCCCCAGAAATTTCAATCCGTGCCGTGTCTTTACTATAATATCATTTTTCACATTAATTTCCAGTTGCAATTTATCTTTGATAAACTTAATTATTTTATTTCTATTTTGCTTTAATTCTTGATGATTTTTTGCTATTATAATAAAGTCATCGCCATAGCGGATATATGATTGTGGCTTGATTATGTGTTTTACAAACCTATCCAGCTCGTTAAGATAGATATTGGCGAAAATTTGGCTTGTTAGATTTCCGATCGGCATACCTTTTTGTAGCGCGTTTTTACTCTCTCTCTCTCTCTCTCGATTTGTTTTGCTTTGTAGCTTTGCACTACCTCTTTTATCAGTCCGAATGTTTTAGGGTCTTTTATTTTCCGGTAAATTATTTTAAGTAGAACTTGCCGGTCAACGGAATCAAAAAATTTTTTAATATCGGCTCGCCAAACAAAACTATTTTTATGTTTTCTTAAAAATTCTTGCGTTCTTTTAATCGCTCCGTGCAATCCTTTTCCTTTTCGGCAAGACCAAACATCGTAAATAAAAGTTTTATCGTAATTTTCTGTCAGATATTCATAAAGTAACCTATGAACAACTCTATCTCTAATACTTGCCACAGATATTTCTCGGCGCTTGTTGTCGGTAACGATAAATTTTCTGTATCCGTCATGTCGATAATTTCCATTGCTCAAATTATCAAATAATTTTTGTAAATTTTTTTCTAAATAATAATTAAACTTTTCCAATTCCTGGCTTGGCTTTTTACCTTTTTTAAATTTATTATAACTTTGCCAGATATTGGACAAACTTAAATGTATGCAAGAGCTTCCCATAATCAATAGAACTTACGAAGTATATAAATCAATCATTAACATTAATAACCATTTGGAAAAAAGGTGGCGTTATTCTCTGGGAATGAGCCTGGAAAATAGCATTATGTCTTTGCTCCAGGATCTTATTATGGCAAAAAATGCGCCCAAACCCACCAAATCATCTTATCTTATTAGATCTCAAAGTCATTTGGAAGTATCAACCTTAAAACTTCGTCTTTTTTTGGATCTTAAAATCGCCAATGAAACAAAAATTTTTCAATCACAGAGCAAGTTAGCCGAAATAGGCAGAATGCTCGGCGGCTGGCTAAAATCATTAAATAACACATAATCTCTCGCCCCGGAACGGACGCCAAGGTTAGAATTCGAATTCTCGGGATCGTTCCTGTTCAAGTTAGCCTGCTGATTGTCACGGTTCCAGTTCGCGTTCGGGACATTGTCGGAAGCGCTAAATTGAGATATTTGTCCATTAAAACAGCGGTCGCAACCATTGTTTTTTATTTTTCATCCCGCCTTTGCGGGATAAATATCACCAATTTCGTGAGGGTTTATGTGTGAAAATTGCTTACCAGACAGCGCTTGCTTAAAATATTTTACAAATCAAACAAACAGTAACTGTTTTGTGTCCCGGTAAAACAATTAGTGGCAGCCCGACCCAAGCCGGGTTTCTATTCACCACTTTTTATATGAAATTTTAAATAACGTCGCCATAATTAAATTATATCAAATCCCAAAGTTATTTCAAAAGAATAAAAAACAAAAATAAAATAAAAGTAAAAAATCAAATTTTAAACCCTCACCCCGGAACGGACGCCAAGGCTAGAATCCGAATTCCCGGGATCGTACCCGTGCAAGTAAGCCTGCTGAACGCCACGGTACCAGTACGCGACCGGGACAAAGTCGGAAGCGGGGGAATAAGCCCCGAGCTGAAAAGAAGCCGAGCCCTTGCCGGAATAGTCGTCTATAATCTGGTGATGCTTTTCTAAGTACTTTAGGGCATAAGCAATTTGGGT
>Ga0257123_1001074_pt1 | contig 17792 bp, 3 predicted proteins | sample SI106_135metaG_FD_190185 | JGI IMG/M metagenome (GOLD analysis project Ga0257123, IMG submission 190185) | Marine microbial communities from Saanich Inlet, British Columbia, Canada - SI106_135 | ecosystem: Environmental > Aquatic > Marine > Inlet | place: Canada: British Columbia | collected...
TTGCTATATTAGACATTAATCCTGCTAACCCAGGCCACATACTTCTTCTACCAAAAGAACATTACGCTGTTATGCCACAACTTCCTGAAGATGAACTTCAACACATCTTCAAAATTGCAAAACAAATGTCAAATGTTATCTTAAAAGGTCTAGGAGTTGACGGAACAAACATAATTGTTGCAAACGGTATAGCAGCAGGCCAAAAAGCACAACATTTCATGATACATATTATACCAAGACAACCAAAAGATGGTTTAACATTTGAACTTCCTCAAAAGAAAATAGAAGATAAAGAACTTGACGAGATTTCTAAAAAACTTTCTAATAAATTAACAGAACTTACAGGTGTTAAATTAAAAGAATCAAAAGTTGTTGAAGGCGATTTTAAAGAGAAAAAAGAAGAGCCTAAAAAAGAAGAAGAAAAGAAAACTAAAGAAGAACCTGAAACAAAAAAAGAAGAAAAACCAGAACCAAAAAAAGAACCAAAGCCTAAAAAAGAACCTCCTAAGCAAGAAAAAAAACCAGATCTTGATGACATTTCAAAATTACTCGGTGCAAAATGAAAGAAAACTGTATACTTTGCCAAATAATTGAAGATAATATTCCTTCAAAGAAAATATATGAAGATGAAGAAGTTTTAGCAGTATTAGATGTAAACGGTGCAAGCCCAGGACACTGCTTTGTGCTTCCAAAACAACATTTCCCAATACTAGAACAAGTTCCAGACAAAATTGTAGCAAAACTCTTCTCAATAGCAAATAAAATATCTGTTGCAATTTTCGAAACATTAAGTGTTCAAGGTACAAACATCTTTGTAACAAATGGAATCTCTGCAGGCCAAAGAATTGCACATTTTATGATTAACGTTGTTCCAAGACAAGAAAATGACGGAATAAAACTAGACTGGCAACCAAAACAACTTGATGAAGAAGAAATTTCAACTGTTGAACTTAAACTTAAAGAACAAACAGATAATGTTGGAATTGAATCTAGTTCAGAATCAACAACAATTAAAGCTGAAAAATCAGAGACATTATCAGATGATGACGAAGAAGACTATATGTTAAAACAATTAAAAAGAATCCCTTAACTTATGAAAAACATCTTGTTTTTCTTTATGCTGTTCAACTACTTTTTTCAAATGAATTATTTTATTAGTTATTTCTTTCTTATGAACAATATTCTTAACCTGATTAACTGATTGTTGTTGAATTGGTTGCTGTACAGGTGTTTGTGGTTGAGGTGTTTGTGGTTGAGGTGTTTGTGGTTGAGGTGATTGTACAGGTACTTGTTGAACAGACTGCTTTTGAATAACTTCTTTTTGTTTTTTTATAGCCATATGATGCTTAAATCGTTTTAAGAATGAAAAAAAGAAGTAAAAAAAGAAAATAAGGAACACAATAGATATCGTAATTAAAGGCATCTTTCCAGTTGAACCAAATACTCCAGCTAAAAAACTAACCTTACTTTCTTGCGCAGCTACACTAACTATTAAAATTAAACCAACGATAGTATAAAGAATAGTTTTCATTTTAATTAGGTAATGATGGTTCTGAATGTAATTCAACTAATCTATTAACTCTTGTTTCAGGATTACGTAATTCATCAGAAGTATAAGGTGTTTTATCAATAACATTCCAACTACCTATATTAGTACTAATAGTATCAATAGTATATACTTTCTTTCCATCAATATAAGGTTTATAATCATCTTTATTACCATCATTAACAAAAACCAAAGGTGCATTATAATAAGCTGCAAAAAGAGCAGCAATTAAACCACCATCCTCATTATCATAATCAGTTACTACCACACTATTATATTTACCCCATTGATCAAAATATTGTGCAGGTCCATCTGTAGTATCATAAAAATCAATCCAATCATAAGTTGAACCAGCAATCTCAAAATCAAGCAATACTGCTTTTGACTTACCAAGCTCAGTTAATTTTCGCTCTATATCATTTTCAGTAACAGGATCACCTGTACTCTTTGCAATAGCAACCATCCCATAATTATGGTCACCAGCATTATCAAACCATCTTGTAAGAGGTATAGCCAACAACAATTCTCTCCAATTGGTTATTGTATCACCAGCAGATTCAGCATGAATAAAAAACACAGTTTCACTAGAATATTTACTTCCTTTCTTTTCATTATTTGTAAAAACTCTAATCATAACAGAATCTTCACCTAAACCACCTTGTTTGTTAATACCCCTAACTTTCGTATTATAATCACCTGGTTCATAATAAGTCCATTCAGGATTTTCCTGTGTAGAATCAATATGCCCATCATCTTCAAAATCCCACCACCAACCTTCCATCTTAACTGACGGTCCTAATAACACTAATTCAAATTTAACTGGATCACCAACTGCTGCAATATAACCACTATCTGGATTAGCAATCTCAATTGGTGGCCCTGGCGCACCTGAGATAATATGCTGTTCAAATTTCAAAGCTCCTTCCTGAAAAGATTTATCAATAAACCCTAGCCCGATTACTAAAAACGACAAAACCAGCACAATTATAACAATAAATCTGACCGAAAGGTCTATTGCTCCCTTTTTCATTCAAATATCTCCGCTAAAACTGACCAAATATTAAAGTAAGTTGTCCTTTCACTAGTGGTTACAACCCATTCTCCTCTAACACAGGTCTGAACAGGGATAATATCACCAGTTCTTTGACTTGTACGATACTGCCATGTATCTTCATTACCATCATCACCACAACAAGGTGCATTATCAATTTGTCCAGCAGCATTATACCAACAATATTCTTCACCATTTGCATCACACAAACCAGGACTGTTACCTTGTCCTGCTAACAAATTACAATACTTTTGAGACTTATCTGCATCTTCCAAATAAACAACTTCTACACCATTACTACAACAAGAACCACTATTATCATCATTTAACCAACATTCATCAGCATCATCACCACAACAATTACCAGTAGCACCGCCGTTTACACCAGGACCATTCTCAACCCAACAACCTGTTTCTCCTGGTTCACAGATAACATCATCTAAATCTTTACTAAATTCTTCAGCACAAAGTGATATATCATAATCTGGATCACCAACACACCCACTTTCTATTACATCACAACTATCTGTTACAGGATCATCAATAAGAACTCCCTGTTCATTACAGATCTTATATTCAACTTCAGTAGCCATACAAACTTCAGTTGCTAAACTACTAGCAACACAACTAGAAGGTATTTTGGTTGTACTATAAGTTAAATTCCAACAACCAGTTACTGTATCAAAATCATAAGTTCCACATTCTGGATCAGCTGGTTTACCAGTACTAGGCCCTTGATCTAAACATTGATCAGGAGCACCATCACCTGCAGTTACAGAATCACATAAACCATCATTATCATCATCTTTAATACATTCACATGCAGATTCTTGAGTCTCAGCTGGTTCTTCAGTTGAGGCACATTGTTGATAAGTTTGACAATTATTAGCTGCAGTCAATGCTACCCATACTTCAGGAACATCTTGACAAACACCATTATTACATGTTTTATCCACATCACTCTTAGATATAACACCTGCTTCACATTTGTAAGTTATCTTATCTTCACATTTTAGAGTATTCTTATCTAAATCTGTTAAACAAGCACCTTGAACAAGATCCTTACCACTACAACTATCTATAATATCTACCTGACATAAATTACAATCATTCGAAGTAAATACTGGATTTGGATTAACTTGCCAACATCCATCTGCCCAACCTAAAACACATGGATTATCAGTAGGAACATTTGCTGGACCTTCTGTTGGACAAGGATCATTATCACCTACTTTAGGTGTTTTAAATCCATCTCCTGCACAGAACCCATCATTATCTACATCATTATCTACATCATGAGGACAAACATCATCATCAGCACAAAGTTCATCTAAATCAAAATCATTTTCAGCATCATTAGGACAAGTATCAATAATCAAACTAGAACCTTCTTGACAAGCTTGATCACAATTACCATTCCAAGAATCAGGTGCACCATCTGAATCAGTATCTATAGATGCAGCAAAGTCTAATGGGAATGCATCTCCTGAATCAATAGCACCATCATTATCATCATCAGTATCCCCATTATTTCCAAATCCATCTCCATCTGTATCATCTTGTTCAGTTGGATCTAGAGGGAAAATATCAAGTTCATCCTCCCTTCCATCATTATCATCATCAGGATCACATGAATCACTAAATCCATCATTATCATTATTAGGAACATCCCCATTTACATCACAATCAGGGTCATCTCCAAAACATAAATAAGAAGGACAAGTATTATCACAAATAGCATCACAACCTTTTATTGTAATTATATTACTAGGCTCCATAGTTCCATCTGCCATACTATCAGTTGGAGTAACTACACATTGCCAAGCATCATCTAAACTAGTATGTGCAGCAACTATTTTATTATTAACTTGTGAATATCGTTCTACTTGATAATTTAAATCAATTTGTTCAGCTGATAAAGCAATGTTATAAATGTTTACTTCATCAATCAATCCATTAAACTGTGAACCAAATGCACAACTATTTTGATTATTAGCATCAAAACAACCTATGGCTAGATTATTTACAGCTGTACTTAAAGTTCCTGTTTGTGATTTAGCAGAATCAAGCTGTCCATCAACATAAATCATAATCTGACTACCATCCCATACTCCAACTATATTATGCCAAGTCTGAGCAGAAACAGTTCCAATTGTTTCAACATAATCATAATTCCCAGTATTTACTCCAAATCTAATCTTATCACCAACAAGCCTTAACATAAATTGACCTGAATTATCTGTTTGAACATTTCTCATAATTTCATGATTACCAATTAAAGTGTTAGAATTAACCCAAGCTGATACAGTTAATTCACTAAGTCCTGCCTCAAGTTCTGATAAACTACCAAAATTAATAAAGTCATCAACACCATCAAAACTCATTGCACCACCAATAAGTCCATCAGAGTTCCAAACAGCACCTGAAACTACACCATCATAGCTATTAGTTGAATAATCTGTAACAGGTTCATTTTGATTATCAAAAGGTATATTTATTATGCTAATAGGGGCATTATTCTTTATCCAAGTAGTTATATTTCTAACAGAGTCCCCATCTACATCACTTGTTACTGCATTACATGTCAAATCTTCATAAACATAATCTCCAACAGGCGATGTCAAAGTCAAACTATCAACATTTGGAGCATCATTAATACCCATAACTCCAATAGTAAATGAATCTTCTCCAAATAAACCACTTGGGTCTGTTGCTGTAAAAGTCAAAATTTCTTGTCCATTCCAATTAGTTGGCGCAGATAAAGTTGCATGCCTATTTGCATCAAAGATAACAACAAGATTAACATAACCAGTTACAGTCCATATTAACTGATTATCTAAATTATCAGGATCATTAACATAAGCATTCAAATCAATCTCCATAACAGTATCTTCATCAAACTGTTGATCTTGAATATCATCAACAACAGGAGCATCATTTATAGAATTTACAGATATCAATAACGAATCTTCAGCAAACAATCCCTCAAGATCAGCCGCCCTAAAAGTTATTGTTTCTTGTTCATCCCAATCCAACGGAGCTGTAATTGTAGCTACCCTATTAACAATCTCAACAGTTAGATCTGTTGATACAGCTGTCCATGTTATTTGTTCATCAATATTATCAATATCATCAACATACTGATCAAGACTTATAGTTAAACTTGTATCTTCATCAAAGTCAACATCTGATATATCAGAAATTGTAGGAGCATCATTCTCAGGTGTTACTGTTATTGTAAAATCTTTTGTAACTGTAATCTCATCATCGGCTCCTAATTGAGTTTCTAAATCAGTAACAGTTACTGTAACAACTGTATCACCAACCTTATTAGACAATCCAACACAATCAATATACCTACTTTCTCTTAAATTACATAATACAATATCAGTTACATCTTGACTTATTGAATAAATTAAATCAGTATCACCTGTTTCAACATCAGAAGCTTTTTGGTGAAGATCAACAACTTCAATAGTTACAAAATCTTCTGCATATACAACATCATCTATATCTTGAAGTACTGGAGCATCATTCACTTGTCCAACACTTATAGTAACAGTAGAAGTATCATCTAATTCAACATCACCATCACTAACTCTAACAGTAACTTGACTACTACCAAACTGATTAGGTTGAGGTTCACAATAAAGATTTTTATTAACATCAATACTACAATCAACAACACTTAACCCAGTTTCTGCAACAATTGTATAAGTTAACTCAAATTCATTAGTTTCAACATCATCAGCACGATTAGGTAAATGAACAACAATTTCCCCTTCAGTATCTTCATCAAAATCTTTGTTATCATTTACAACAAACTCAATACTAGGTCCATCATTAATAGCATTGACTGTTATTGTAATTGATTTTGAATCTGATTTATATCCCAAATCAGTAACAGTAAATATAACATCTTCATCACCATTCCAATCAGTTGGGGCAGAAATTGTTGCAATACCACCATTAATAACAACATTAATGTCTGCCTGACCTGTTGCTGTCCAAGTCATTTCAGAAGCTTCATTATCAACATCTGTAAAGAAATCATCTAGAATTATAGTTAAAGTAGTATCTTCATCTAATGCAAGATTAGCCAAAGTAACAATAGGACCATCATTATCAGGTGTTACTGTTATTATAAAATCTTTTGTAACTGTAAGTTGATCATTTGCCCCTTGTTGAGTTTCTAAATCAGTAACAGCTACTGTTACAGTTGAACTACCAAATTCATCAGCTTGACTTTCACAATTTAAGTATTGATTATCCACAATAAAGCACGATACAACCTCACCATTAATTTGACTTAATGTATAAACCAAATCACTATCTATTGTTTCAACATCAAAAGCTTTTGAATGAAGATCAATGATATTAAATGTTGCAAAATCTTCTAAAAGGGTCATAGGATCTAAATCATCTAATATCGGAGGATCATTAACTTGTCCAACACTAATTATAACAATAGAACTATCATCTAATTCAGCATCACCATCACTAACAGAAACAGTAACCTGACTAGTACCAGATTGATCATCTTGAGGATCACAAACTAAATTATTATCAGCATCTATACTACAATCTACAATACTAACATCTTCTTGTAATGCAATCGTATAGATTAAATCAGCAGAATCTGTTTCAACATCATCTGCTCTAGCAGGCAATGATACAATTATTTCTCCAGCATCATCTTCTTGGAAATTCTTATTGTCTTCTGGATCAAACTCAATACTTGGAGCATCATTTACAGCAGTTACAGTAATTGTAATTGTTTTAGAACCTGATGCATAATCTAAATCAGTAACAGTAAATGTAACATCTTCATCACCATTCCAATCAGTAGAAGCAGAGATTGTTGCAATTCCTTCAACAATATCAACATTAATATTATTTTGACCTACAGCTATCCAAGTCATTTCACTAACAACATTATCAACATCTACAAATAAGTCATTAAGGATTACAGTTGTAATAGTATCTTCTTCAAATGTAATATCATCTAAAGTAACTGCAGGGGCATCATTTACAGGATCTACAGTGATTGTAAAATATTTTGTAACTGTAATCTGATCTCCAGCTCCTGATTCAGTTTCTAAATCAGTAACAGATATGGTAACAATTGAACTACCAGATTCATTAATTTGACTTTCACAATCAATATACCTATCTTCTCTTAGACTACATAAAACAACAACATTAGAATCCTGACTTATTGAATAAATTAAATCACTATCCCCTGTTTCAACATCAGAAGCTTTTGTATAAAGGTCAACAACTTCGATAGTTGCAAAATCTTCTAGATACACCACATCATCTATATCTTGAAGTACCGGAGGATCATTAACTTGTCCAACACTTATAGTTATAGTTGAAGTATCATCTAATTCAGTCTCACCATCACTAACAGAAACAGTAACTTGGCTATTACCAGACTGATCATCTTGAGGTTCACAATAAAGATTATTATTAGCATCAATACTACAATCAACAATATCATCCCTTGTTTGAGTAGTGATTGTATAAATTAATTCTTCTACATCTGTCTCAACGTCATCTGCTCTAGCAGGCAATGATACAATTATTTCTCCTTCGGCATCTTCATCAAAATCTTTATTATCTTCTGTAACAAACTCAATAGTTGGACCATCATTTATGGCATTTACAGTTATTTTAACTGTTTTAGAACCTGAAGCATCATTTAAATCATTAACAGTAAATGTAACATCTTCATCACCATTCCAATCCGTAGGAGCATAAATTGTTGCAACACCACTTCCAATATCAACATCAATATTGTCTTGATTTACAGCTGTCCAAGTCATTTCACTAGCAACATTATCAACATCTACAAAGAAATCATTAAGAGTTACAGTTGTAATAGTATCTTCATCAAATGTAATATCATCTAAAGTTACAGCAGGGGCATCATTTACAGGATTTACTGTAACTGTAAATTCTTGTTGAACTGTAATCTGATCTCCAGCTCCTGATTCAGTTTCTAAATCAGTAACAGATACTGTAACAATTGAACTACCAGATTCATTAATTTGTCTTTCACAATTTAAATATTGATTACCAACAATTGAACACAAGACAGCTATATCATCATTCTGACTTATTGAATATATTAAATCAGCAGAATCAGTAGTTTCAACATCTGATGCTTTCAGATGAAGATCAATTGAATTAAATTCTAAAAAGTCCTCAACAATAATAATATCATCAAACGCTGTTAATACTGGAGGATCATTTACTTGGCCAACACTAATTATAACAGTTGAAATATCATCTAATTCATTATCGCCATCACTAACTCTAACACTAACTTCGCTACTACCAAACTTTTGTGGAACAGGTTCACAATAAAGATTCTTATTAGCATCAATACTACAAACAACAACATCATCCCTTGTTTGAGTAGTAATTGTATAAGTTAAATCATTAACAAGTGTTTCAACATCATCTGCCCTATCAGGTAATGATACGATTATTTCTCCAGCATCATCTTCTTGGAAATTCTTATTATCTTCTGTAACAAACTCAATACTTGGAGCATCATTTATAGGATTTATTGTAATTGAAACTTCTTTAGAACCTGTAGCACCATCAGAATCACGAACAGTAAATGTAACATCTTCTGCACCATTCCAATCAGTAGGAGCAGAAATTGTTGCAACACCACTTTCAATGCCAACATCAATACTAGTTTGATCAACAGCTGTCCAAGTCATTTCAGCAGCTATGTTATCAACATCTACAAAGAAATCATTAAGGATTATAGTTGTAATAGTATCTTCTTCAAATGTAATATCACCTAAAGTAATTGCCGGAGCATCATTTACAGCAGTTACTGTGATTTCAAAATCTTGTGTGGTTGTAAGTTCATCTTGTGCTCCTAGTTGAGTTTCCAAATCAGTAACAGATACTGTAACAGTTGAACTACCAGATTCATTAATTTGCCTCTCACAATATAAATAACGATTCTCAACAATTGAACACAATACAGCTGTATTATCATCTTGACTTATTGAATATATTAAATCAGCAGGATTAGTTGTTTCAACATCTGATGCTTTTATATGAAGATCAATATCAGTAAACTCGCTAAAGTCTTCTAAAAGAAGTATATTTGAAAAAGAATCTAAAGTAGGAGGATCATTTACTTGTCCAACACTTATAGTTACAGTAGAACTAACATCTAATTCAGTATCACCATCACTAACTTTAACAGTAACCAGACTAATGCCAGATTGATCATCTTGAGGTTCACAATAAAGATTCTTATTAGCATCAATACTACAAACAACAATATCATCTCTTGTTTGAGTAGTGATTGTATAAGTTAAATCAGCAGTATTTGTTTCAACGTCAGAAGCTCTAGTAGGTAATGATACAATAATTTCCCCATTAGCATCTTCATCAAAATCTTTATTATCTCCATCTTCAAAACTAAAAGTTGGACCATCATTTATAGCATCAATAGTAACTAAGACATCTGTTGGTATTGAATCACCTAAAGGATCTTCTGCTGAAATAGTTATAGTTTCAGCACCATTCCAATTTGTAGGTGCAGAAAAACCAATTATGTGTACATTACTATCAAGATCAACAATAATATTTGTATTACCACTATAAGTCCATGTAATTTCATTCTTTGCGTTATCAACATCAGTAATATAATCATCTAAAGCAAGACTTGCTTCTTCATCTTCATCAAAAGTAATAGTTGTAGGTAAATTAACTTCAGGAAGGTCATTAACAGGTATTACTTCTATTGTAAAAGATGTTTCATCTAAAGAATTATCATCACTAACTTGAACAACAACTTCGCTACTACCAGACATATTTCGTTGTGTTACACAATCAATATATTGATTTGAATCTAGTGTACAAGCAATAATTGTTGAATCTTCCTGACTGATTGAATAAGTTAAATCAGCAGGATTAGTAGTCTCAACATCATCAGAGATTGCATGTAAATCTACAAGATTATCAATTATTCCTAAATCTTCATTATATTCTTTATCAGTGATAGTATCAATTTCTGGAGGATCATCAACAGCACCAACACTAATAATCAAACTATCCTCAGCAATTTCTTGTCCATCATCAACTCTAACAACAATCTGAGAATTGCCGTTCATGTTTGTTTGAGTAGTACAATCTAGATTAAGACCATCATCAATTACACAATTTACAATATTAGTATCTTCTTGAGAAACAATTGTATATATTAAATCTACTGAATTTGTTTCTAAATCACTTGCTTTGCTTGGCAAATAAATAAGATCATCATTAAACTCAGAATCTTCACCAATATTAAACTGGTCTTCGCTAATATCTTCTGGATCAAACTCAATTTCTGGTGCATCATTAAAGGCAGTAACAGTTATAGTAATACTTTGCGAAATTGATAATCCACCAAGATCTGTTGCTGTAAATGTAACCTGTTCTGAACCAAACCAATTTGCAGGTGCACTAAAATAAGTAACATGTGTTTCTGAATTAATATCAACAATAATATTATCTGTTGAAGTCTTAATCCATATAATATCAACATAATCATTATCTACATCAAACAAATAATCATCTAAATCAATATCAGTAGATGTATCTTCTTCAAATGTAATATCAGGTATTGTGCTTGTTAACCAAGGAGCATCATTAACATTAAAAACTTCAACATCAAAATTATCTGTTGTAACAAACCTACCATCACTAACAGCTAATTCTACATTAGATAAACCAAATTTATCATCTAAATGACTACAACTAACATACCTTTCTCCATCAACCCAACAACTAACAGAATCAGGATTTGTTTGTGTACCTAAATTATAACTTAACTCTTCATCTGTACTTTCGCTATCACTTGCATACTCATACAAGTCAACCACATTAGTATGTGTTGCAACTTCACCACTATAAGCAGTGTTTGGTATTTCTTCTGTTAACTCATCAAACTCTTGTTTAGGTACAGATGTAATTGTTGGAGCAGTATTTACCCCAATAGTCAAAGTATTAGAGTTAACTATCTCACCATCATCTTTACCATCTGTTGGAGTTACACTACAATACCAACTTTCGCCTAAATTAGTTTCAGCAGAAACAATCATATCATTACCCTTACCTTCAAGACCTGCTTTATAATTAGCAATTATTTGTTCTTCACTTAAAGCATAATTGTATATATTTACTTCATCCATTTCACCCATAAAACGATTTAGATTCCCTGAAGGAGGTACAGATCCAATTAACAATGGTCCATTTCCACCTTGACAAGGGGCAGAATTAATAGTACTATCTTCTCCAACAAAAACACCATCAATATAAAGTCTTAATAAAGATCCATCAGTAGCCCCAGTTATTTGATGCCAATTCCCATCATTTAACCAACCACTTGTTAGAACATAATCTAAAGAACTAGCACCATTACAAGCAAGAACACCAAATGTCATTCCACCATTCTCATTAGTGTTCATCAGAAACTCGTAATTAGCACCTGCTGTGAATTTAGTTAAAAGATACATAAGATCATCACTTGTTGTTTTAACCCAAAGACTAGCAGTAAATACTCCACCAAATTCAAATATATCTTTATCACCTAAATCAACATAATCATCAACACCATCAAAACTCATAGCACTTCCAACAATACCTGTTGTTTGAGTTGCACCATTTATTATTCCATCATTCTCATTTCCAGAATAATCTTTAGCTTCTCCACCTTCAAATGGAATGTTTAAGACTGTTAAAGGTTGTCCGTTTTTATTCCACCCATAAACATTTCTTATAGGATCATTATCAATATCTGAAGTAAAAGAATTACAAGTTAAATTTTCATAATCAAAATTCTTACCTGATAATGTAGTTAATGTAGGATCTTGATCATGAACTGGTGCTGAATTAATAATTACATCAAACTCATAATTTGTAACTAACTCATTACCTGTTTTATCAAGTAATACATTACCTTCAGGATCTGTTGCTGTAATCACAACCCTATATAACCCAGATTCATAATCATAAGTAACTGGCCAACCAACCTCATTCCAAATAAGATCTAAAGCAATCAACCTATTTACATTAACATCTCTCTTTGTCTGAGATGTAACATCATCAATAATATTTTGAACAAAGACCCATTCATTGCCATCAAACTTCTCAACATTCATAACAAAGTACAATGACATATCTTTATCACCAAGATTCTCAATCTTACTTTGATCTTCTTCAGGTGTTGTTTTTTCTTGACCTAAAGAAGTTGCTGTATAAATATAATCTTCAACAATAGCAGGTTCATTATCAGTAAAATAAGTACTTCCTTCAACAATAATATCATTTCTAGAATTACCTACACAATGAGTAGCTGGACTGCCAGTTGTTAAACCATCCTGGTCTTCATCTACATAAAGATCATCCACATCTTCCCACATATTCTGGTTATCTGGATCACAATCAACAACAGCTGTCTGAGTTTGACTAAAACCAGCAGGCAAACTATTCCCATAACATACAGTAGATATATCATTATTATAACCATCATTATCAGCATCTAGATAACCTTGAGCTTCTATCCAAGCATTAACATCACCATCATCACAATCTCCTGAAGCTATAGGATTATAACTAGATTCACTTGATTTCCAATTTGCAGCTGTTCCACTTCCACGCTTACAATCACTAACAGCTAAATAATAACCATCATTATCTTGATCAAGATACCATGTAACACCAGGATGTTCAGCAGCATCGTTGTTATCACAATCAACTTCATTATACCTATCCCACAATCTTGGATAACTTCCTTCTGCCATTGTCCATTTAGTATTACCAGTTGGATAACCATCATTATCATTATCAGGAGCAAGACTCCAAGCACCAGTATCTGTATAAGTACTCTTAGTTTTCATTAGGGCAGTAGATTTAGGTGTTGCTTGATTACAATTAGAATAACGACCAGAATCACAGAAAGTATAAGCCCTGACATTATATTCATTATCATATTTAGTATTCTTACCTAAAACTCCTTCCCCATTTGATATACTACCAGTTGCAAAAGAACGTCTAATTGTAGTAACCCAACTAGAATGGCCTAATAATGCTCCATAATTACTTGAACCAGTCACTGTAGCTGATGAGAATGAATCATCAAGCTTAGAATCCATAATACCTATACCAACCAAACCACCAACAGTATTAGTGCCTATAACTTGACCCCCTTCAACATTTATAAAATAAACACCACCACCACCAGATATTCCTCCAGCAATGGCACCAACATACTTTTTACCTCTAACATACGGATTTACTAATCTAATATCTCTTACTTTACCGCCTACATAGACCTTACCACCAGCATCGGCAAACAAACCCACATAATTCTCAGATGGACGATTGATATTTAAATTAATTATCTTTCGACCCTTACCATCAAATGTTTTTTTATAACCATTAGGACACAAAGGCTTAAACCCTTTACCATCCCCATAATCAAATCCTGTACAATCAATATCATTAGCTAATTCATAATCAGTATTACAATTAATATCTTGTAATTGTTGACAAGTACTAATTGTATTTGCAGCTTCAACTTCAGAAGCTTCTGAAGCAACATAAAGAATAGCAGCATCAACTAATCCAGGCGGATCTGTTAAACCAACTGTTTCACCTTCATTATAAAGGTCTTGTAAAGTCTTAACTTGGAACTTAATATTGTCAGCATAAATTGGAATTTCAATTATTTCAGTATAATTCATTAAACCAAGTGTATCTTTTGCATATATTCTAAATAACCTTGTACCATTTGTCCAATAAGTATCTTCATAATAATAAATAGAATCATGATTCAGCATTGTATAATTAGTTTCAACATCATCAAGTGTAATCCCGATTAAAACATTTTCAACAGCTGTTTCATCTGTTATTTCTGCAGTAATATTAACTAACTTACCAATACCAACATCTAAAGGATAATAAATTAATGAATTAACAGCAGGACCAGTTAAATCACACCCCTCATCTTGTTCGCCATTACAATTATCATCTATACTGTTATAACATACTTCAGTCACACCGGGATTAACAACGCCTAAACTATCATCACAATCATCTGCTGGTTCAAGGATACAACCAGAAGGAACACATTCAAAAGTACTACAACTATCAGTAGGGACATTACTAATATAACCATCCACATCTACATCACAATAATAAACACTAACTCCACAAACACCTAACTCATCAACACCACTAACACAGTTATTATCTACACCATCACAAACTTCACTATTTCCAGGATATGATGCAGATTTTGTATCATCACAATCAGTATTATCTTCAACATAACCATCAGGTAAAATACATTCTTCAGCAATAACTTCAAAATTACCAAAAGTATCACCATCTAAATCTTGATAATAAGTTGTCTCAACACCTTCATCAACACCATTAACACAATTATCATCAATCAAATTACAAATTTCAACAGCACCGATTTTAACTGCAAAATCCCCATCATTACAATCAATACCTTGGGAACTTGAACAACCATCAGGAATACATTCAAAAGCATCACAACTACCGCTTACACTAGAACTCAACTGACCATCACCATCATCATCACAATAATAAGCGTTAGTTGGACAAACATTATCTTCATCTACACCAGCAGCACAATTATCATCAACACCATTACAAACATCATTTTGTGAAGGATTGATATTTACATTATTGTCAACACAATCAGTATTATCATCAACATAACCGTCAGGTGCACTACAAGCTAAAGTAGTTTGACTAGCATCACCATAATTATCATTATCAGAATCAAGATAATAAGTTAATTCAACTTCTTCATCAATTCCAGCTACACAATTATCATCAATTTCATTACAAATTTCTGTAGCACTAGGATTAACACTAGATTTGGTATCGTCACAATCAGTATTATCTTCAACATAACCACTAGGCGCAGAACATTCTTCAGCAATAACTTCAACATTACCAAAAGTGTCACCATCAGAATCTTGATAATAAGTTGTCTCAACACCTTCATCAACACCATCAACACAATTATCATCAATCAAATTACAAATTTCAACAGCACCAATTTTAACAGCAGAATCCCCATCATCACAATCAGTACCTTGGGAACTTGAACAACCATCAGGAATACATTCAAAAGTATCACAACTACCTCTTACACTAGAACTCAACTGATCATCACCATCACCATCACAATAATAAGCAGTGGAAGGACAAACATTATCTTCATCTACACCAGCAACACAATTATCATCAACATCATTACAAACATCATTTTGTGCAGGATTTATATTTGGATTAGCATCATCACAATCAGCACTATTATCAATATAACCAACAGGTAAAGTACAAGCTAAAGTAACCTGTGCAGAATCACCATAATTATCATCATCAGAATCAAGATAATACGTATTTTTAACACTTTCATCAATAGCACCATCACAATTATCATCAATCAAATTACAAGTTTCTGTAGCACCAGGTTTTACACCTGATTTTGTATCATCACAATCAGTATTATCTACAACATAACCATCAGGTAAAATACATTCTTCAGCAATAACTTCAACATTACCAAAACTATCACCATCAGAATCTTGATAATAGGTGTTTTCAACACCTTCATCAACTTGACCATCACAATTATCATCAATTAAGTTACAAACTTCTGCCACACCTGGCTTAATACTAGATGTTGTATCATCACAATCATTACCTTGAGAACTTGAACAACCATCAGGAATACATTCAAAAGTACCACAAGTTCCACTTACATCAGAACTCAAATAACTATCTGAATCCGTATCACAATAATAAGCAGTAGAAGGACAAACATCATTTTCATCTACACCACCAACACAATTATCATCAATACCATTACAAACATCTTCTTGTGAAGGATTAATCAGATTATTATTATCAACACAATCAGTATTATCTAAAATATAACCACTAGGTGCACTACAAGCCAAAGTAGACTCACTAGGATTACCATAATTATCATCATCAGAATCAAGATAATATATAGTTTCAACACCTTCATCAATAGCACCATCACAATTATCATCAATCAAATTACAAGTTTCTATAGCACCAGGCCTAACACCAGATTGTGTATCATCACAATCAGTATTATCTTCAACATAACCATCAGGTAAAATACATTCTTCAGCAATAACTTCAACATTACCAAAACTATCACCATCAGAATCTTGATAATAGGTGTTTTCAACACCTTCATCAATTTGACTATTACAATTATCATCAATCAAATTACAAGTTTCTGTAGCACCAGGCTTAACATTAGCTGCCCCATCATCACAATCATTACCTTGAGAACTTGAACAACCATCAGGAATACAGTCAAAAGTATCACAAGTTCCACTTATATCAGAACTCAAATAACTATCTGAATCTGTATCACAATAATAAGCATTAGTTGGACAAACATTCCCCTCATCTACACCACCAACACAATTATCATCAATACCATTACAAACATCTTCTTGTGAAGGATTAATTAGATTATTATTATCAACGCAATCAGCATTATCTAAAACATAACCATCAGGTGCACTACAAGCTAAAGTAATCTGGCTAGGATTACCAAAACTATCACCATCAGAATCAAGATAATAAGTAATTTCAACACCTTCATCAATAACACCATCACAATTATTATCTATCGTGTCACAAACTTCAGTTGCAGCAGGATTAATACTTGCATCTTCGTCATCACAATCCACATTATAATTATACCCATCACCATCACTATCACGCAACAAAAGCTCCCCAAAATAATATGCATTCACAGCACCACTCCAATAACTATCCCAAGTTCGGGTTTGATCAGTAGTAAGTTGTAAAGAAATAGGTGGTGTTGCAGTTGAAGCATCAATTGTTGTCCAAAGATATGACAAATCTGGAGATATCTGAGAATCACAAAGCCCTCCTGCAGCAACGTTAATAAAATCACAAGAATGACTATTAACAAAATTCATTACAAATCTTGGACTTTCTGAAAAATGACCAACATAAGTATAAACCTCCTTATTAAGTTCACATGTAACTGGACACCCACACTCAGTATACATCTCAGGATTTAGATTAGCAAGTAAACTACATGTACTATCATACGCAGTA
>Ga0257123_1001077_pt1 | contig 17732 bp, 17 predicted proteins | sample SI106_135metaG_FD_190185 | JGI IMG/M metagenome (GOLD analysis project Ga0257123, IMG submission 190185) | Marine microbial communities from Saanich Inlet, British Columbia, Canada - SI106_135 | ecosystem: Environmental > Aquatic > Marine > Inlet | place: Canada: British Columbia | collected...
GAATTTGGAGTAGCTGTTAATAGCGCCACTTCAGCATTACATGTTGCTTGTTTAGCTTTAGGTCTCGGCAAAGGTGATTGGCTCTGGACCTCTCCAAACACCTTTGTGGCTTCTGCAAATTGCGGCTTGTATTGCGGTGCTAAGGTTGATTTTGTAGATATCGACCCAAGAACTTATAATTTATCCCCAGAAGAGCTTGAAAAAAAACTAATTCAGGCAAAGCGAGATAATAAACTTCCAAAAATTGTAATTCCTGTTCACTTTGCTGGCCAATCTTGTGATATGAAAAAAATCCATTCACTTAGTCAAGAATATGGTTTTAAAATAATTGAAGATGCCTCTCATGCGATTGGAGGTAAATATCTAGATCAGTCAATTGGCTGTTGTCAATATTCTGATATTACTGTGTTTAGCTTTCATCCAGTCAAGATCATTACAACAGCGGAAGGCGGATTAGCAACAACGAATAATAAAGAGCTCTCAGAACATATGCAACTATTTCGTAGTCATGGCGTGACTCGTGATCCTGAATTAATGATAAAAAAAGCTGAAGGTGGCTGGCATTACCAGCAGGTAGAGCTAGGTTTTAATTATAGAATGACCGAGTTACAGGCGGCATTAGGCGTATCTCAAATGAAGCGCCTCGATGAGTTTGTTGCTCTACGTCATCAACGCCAAAAGCGATATGACGAGTTATTAAAAAACCTTCCTGTTGTTGTTCCTTATCAAGACATGGATAGTTATTCCGCACTACATCTATATCCTATTCAAATTAAAACAGATAAAGTAAAGAATACGAGAAAAGAAATTTTCGAAGCATTGAGGAAAAATGATATTGGTGTAAATGTTCATTATATTCCCGTGCACACGCAACCTTATTATGAAAATATAGGGTTTAAAAAGGGTTGCTATCCTAATGCTGAAGCATATTATGATAGTGCAATAAGCATTCCATTATTTAGTCAGATGTCAGTTATTCAGCAAGATATGGTTGTAAAAAATTTAAAAAAAATATTCAATATATAGGAGTATATATGAGCTATAAAACAGAGCAAGAAAACTTTTGGTCATCAGAGTTTGGTGACAATTATATTGATAGAAATCAAAACTATATCGTCAATATTCCATTTTTTAGCAAAGTTATTAGTAGGACTTTCGGTGTTAAATCTGTAATTGAGTTTGGCTGTAATGTTGGTTTAAATTTAATGGCATTGAATAATTTATTGCCAAGATGTGAACTGACTGGTGTAGAAATAAATAGTAAAGCTGCTAATGAGTTATCAAAATGGGGGGGTGCAATGTGATAAACGAATCAATTTTTGACTACAAGGACAGTAAAAAATATGATTTATCTATGATTAAAGGTGTACTTATACATATCAATCCTGATATGCTGAATAATGTGTACGAAAAGTTATATGGTAGCTCAGATAGGTATATTTTAGTTGCTGAATATTACAATCCAACTCCTGTAAATATTAGTTATCGAGGATATAATGATCGACTATTTAAAAGAGATTTTGCCGGAGAAATGCTTGACAAATATAGTGATCTAGAATTAGTTGACTATGGATTTCTTTACCATAGAGATAAGTATTTTGAACAAGACGACATTAATTGGTTCTTATTGGAGAAGGGTTGAATATTTGTGTAATACCAGCAAGAGGCGGAAGTAAGCGTATTCCTCGTAAAAATATCAAAAGTTTTTGTGGTCAATCGATGATTGGTTATTCTATCAAAGCTGCAATTGCCTCAGAATGTTTTGATAAGGTTATTGTCTCAACAGATGATCAAGAAATAGCAGAAGTGGCGAAATCATTTGGCGCAATCGTGCCTTTTGTGCGTCCTGATGAGTTATCTAATGATTATGCGGGCACCGTTCCTGTTATTAAGCATGCAATAGAATGGTTTGATGATCAAGAGCAGCCACCATCTGAAGTGTGCTGTCTTTATGCTACCGCTCCTTTTGTGAGTGCGGGTGCAATTAGAAGGGCTTACGAGCAAATGCAGAGTGCGCAAGCAGACTATTGTTTTACAATCACTAGTTTTGCATTTCCTATTCAAAGAGCGATTAAGATTACAGCAGAAAATCGAATTGAAATGTTTTATCCTGAACACCTTGAAACAAGATCACAAGACTTGGAAGAATCCTATCATGATGCAGGTCAATTTTACTGGGGTAAGGCGGAGACCTTTAAACAGCAGAAGCCACTCTTTTCAAAGAGCGCCACTTCGTATATTTTACCACGACACTTAGTTCAAGACATAGATACGCCAGAGGATTGGAAGCGTGCAGAATTAATGTACCAGGTATTAATGAAAAATGGAGAGCTAGATTGAAAGTTGTTTTTCGAGTCGACGCTTCACTTGCAATGGGTACAGGCCATGTGATGCGTTGCCTTACCTTGGCACAAGCGCTAAAAGACAATGGAGTAAATGTTGAATTTATTTGTCGAAAACATGAGGGAAACTTAATTGATAAGATTCGCTTAAACGGGTTCAATGTCCATGAGTTAGAAGTATTGGAAGAGGTGAATGATAAATTGGCACATTCACATTGGCTAGGTGCAACCCAACAACAAGATGCTGATGATTGTCTTGATATACTCAAAGCGGAAAAAACTAACTGGCTTATTGTTGATCATTACGCTTTAGACGAACAATGGCAAAAAAAACTAAAACCTTATTATGAAAAACTAATGGTAATTGATGATTTAGCAGATCGAAAGCACCAATGCGATGTTTTGCTTGATCAAAATTTTGGACGAAGTTATCAAGATTATAAAGATCTTGTTCCGGCCTCAGCTAAATTGTTAATGGGCTCGGAATACGCCCTACTTAGGCCTGAATTTGAAAAGTATAGGCAGTATAGTTTAGATCGTCGTAAAGATGAAAAGTTCAAGAAGTTGTTGATTAATATGGGTGGTGCCGATCAAGACAATATAACGGGAAAAGTGATAGAGAGATTGCAAGTTGCCAAGCTACCCAAGGATGTAGAAATTACCGTAGTGATGGGAAAAACAGCACCACATCTTGCGAGTGTCATAACTAGTGCAAATAAGCTATCATATAGGTCAGAAGTTAAAGTTGATGTAGATAATATGGCTGAATTAATGGCTAATGCGGATATTGCTATTGGCGCATCAGGGGCGACTACATGGGAGCGATGTTGTTTGGGTTTGCCAACTATTCAGCTAATTACCGCTTATAATCAAGAATTCATCGCTCGGAAATTAAATAAAATTAATGCAATTAAGCTAGTTGAGATTGACGATGTAGTTGAAAATTTAGAGAATCTTCAATATTGGATGAAAAGCACTGGTGAAAGTGCCAGTAAAGTCACAAATGGCACTGGAATTAAGCGTATTTTGGACCGTTTAGCATGAAAATAGCTATTTTAACCACTAAAAATCAATGGTTTGAGTCTTATGCAGATGCTTTATCAGAAAAATTAGGAAATATTTCAATTTTCAATAATCATGTCGATATTAGCAATAGTTACGACATTATCTTTATTTTAAGTTATCACGAAATCATTCCACAAGAATATCTTAAAAATAGCAAGCATAATCTAGTTGTACACGCAAGCGCCTTACCAAAAGGAAAGGGCTGGGCTCCACTGTTTTGGCAGGTTTTAGAGGGGAAGGATAAAATTCCATTCACCATGATTGAAGCGAGTAACAAGGTCGATAATGGTGATATTTACATGCAAGAGGTGCTTGAATTAACTAATCATGAGTTAAATGAAGAGTTAAGAGATAAGCAGGCTAAAATGATTATACAAATGTGTGTCAAATTTGTAAATAATTATGAAAAATATAAAATTCCCGTTAAGCAAAATGGTGATGAAAGTTTCTATAAAAAGCGAGATATAAAAGATAGTAAATTAAACATAGATAAAACTATTAGAGATCAGTTTAACCTTTTAAGGGTTGTTAATAATAGTGATTACCCTGCGTATTTTGAGCTAGATGGAAATCGCTATATATTGAAAATTGAATTGGATAATTCGGGGGGGGGGGTAGAGTTGATTGATTTTGTTGACTTAGCCCAAAAAGAAGTGTTGATGATTTTAGACTGGAGAAATCATGAAAATATTAAAAAGTGGATGCATTCACAGGATGAAATTTCTGTAGAGGCGCATCTCAGTTTTATAGCCGAGTTGCAATTCTCAAAATCTCGACAATATATGGCTGTAAAAAAAGATAATAAATATGTGGGCGTAGTTGATTTTACAAAGATAGATGGCACAAATAAAGAGTGTTATTTTGGCTTGTACGCCAATCCATTCGAAAAAATAGCTGGTATAGGACGGATTCTTGAAGAGGTGTGTTTGAAATATATTCTAGACTTATTAAACTTAAATAAAATAAAGTTAGAAGTTTTTAGTGACAATGTAAGAGCTTTAAATTTGTACAAGAAATATAATTTTAAAAGGGTGGGCGTGAAAAATGTTCATGACAAACAAGTGATCTGCATGGAGTTAACAAAATAATGCAAGCAATTTCCATTAATAATAGGAAGATAGGTCAAGAGTGTCTTCCTTATGTCATTGCCGAAATGTCAGCAAATCATAATGGGGATATTAATAATGCCTATAAAATTATTGATATGGCTAAAGCATCTGGAGCTGATGCAGTTAAATTACAAACTTATCATCCAGATACAATTACCATGGACATGAAAACACCAGATTTTATGATTAAAGGTGGACTGTGGGATGGCCAAAGTTTGTATGAATTGTATAAGGGTGCATTTATGCCTTGGGAATGGCATAAACCCTTATTTGATTATGCAAAAAAAGTCGGTATTACAATATTCAGTTCTCCATTTGATAATACTGCTGTTGACCTATTAGAAGACTTAAACACGCCAGCATACAAGATCGCTTCTTTTGAGGCGGTAGATCTTTCTTTAATTAAATATGTGGCTCAAACTGGAAAGCCTATGATTATCTCAACGGGCATGGCAGATGCAGAGGAGATTCAGGAGGCGATTGAAGCTGCACGAGAAGGCGGGTGTAAAGAGTTAGCAATACTACATTGTGTAAGCGCTTATCCCGCCCTTGCAAGTGATTATAATTTAAGAACGCTTGTAGATATGCAAAAAAGATTTGGACTAATTACAGGTTTATCAGATCATACAATTGACAATACAACAGCGATTAGCAGTGTGGCGTTAGGTGCTTCTATTATTGAAAAGCATGTAACCCTTGATCGCAATGGTGGCGGTCCTGATGATTCTTTTTCACTAGAAGAAGAGGGGTTAAAGGGGTTGTGTGTAGGAGTTAAAACTGCATGGGGAGCACTTGGACGGGTTGATTATGGCCGAAAATCGAGCGAACAAGCTAACGTAAAGTTTCGACGTTCATTGTATTTTGTTAAAGATATTAAGAGGGGAGAGGTGATTACTACAGAGCACATTAAAAGCATTAGACCAGGATATGGGTTAGCTCCAAAATATATGGAAGAAATTTTAGGCAAGAAAATGACTTCACCTGCTAAACTTGGCACACCAGTGCTGCCCAATTTAATTAAAAATTTTCATCATAAATTTATTATATAGGCAGTGTACGGTCTGGGTATGGGACGTATCATAAATATTGTAAATGGAATGACTGAGGATCGCTATTTGCATGTTAGTTTATTTATTTATGGAATTATTTTATTTTTAATAACAATTTTTATAGAAATTCCAATTATTTATATAATAAATAGATACTTTGGTTTTTTCTTAGGAAGAAGACTGTAGAAGGCAAATATTATGAATTTTTTTGATAAAAAATATATATTTACACCAGGCCCTGTAAGGATGTATAAAGAAACGTTAAAGCTGGGTTCAGTTCAAACGCCATATTTTAGAAATGAGGAGTTCTCAAAGGTCCTTATTGAATGTGAAAATATGATTATAGAGCTAGCCAATGCCCCAAGAGGTAGTAAGGTTGTATTTCTTGCTGCTTCTGGTACGGCAGGAATGGAGGCTTCCGTAATAAACTTTCTAGGAAAGAATGATAAAGCTATTGTTGTAAATGGCGGTGATTTTGGCAAGAGGTTTGCTGATATTTGCAGTTGCCAGAATATTGATTTTGAAGAATGGAAAGTTGTTAATGACAACCTAGAAAATATAGAAAATTTTAAAATAAATAGAGATGTTACACATTTCCTGGTGAATGCACATGAAACATCTGTAGGGCTATTGTTTAATTTGAAAGCTATTGGATATTTTTGTAAAAAACATAATTTATTAAATATAGTAGATGCAATTTCCATGTTTGTAACGGACGAGATAGACATGCAAAAACATAATATTGATGTGATGATTGCGAGCTCCCACAAGGGTCTTGCATTGCCGCCTGGGCTAACATTTTTAGTATTATCTCCAAACGCAATTAATAAGATTCAGGCTAGTGATAGTTATTATTTTAATTTAAAGTCGTATCTTTCAAATGGGAGTCGTGGGCAAACACCCTTTACTCCAACGGTTACAATTATTCTACAATTACACCAAAGATTAAGATGCATACTAAAGAAAGGTATAAAAAATGAAATAGCACACACAAAAAACATGGCAGAATATTTTAGAAGCAATCTTAAAAGTTTTCCTTTAAGTTTTTATTCTTGCCACATGCCCAATTCAATGACTATCCTTAAAGTTTCTGATCAAGTGGATGCATTAGATTTAGTAGATAAGCTCGAGAAGGAGAGTGGTGTGATTGTATGTCCAAATGGAGGAAGCTTGAAGAACAAAGTTTTTAGAGTATCGCATATGGGAAATATGAATAAAGAATATATTGACGTACTTATTAATGCACTATCTAGATATTATGAAAAACAATAAAGTTAGAATTTTTACTGGAGGAACATTTGATTTGTTTCATAATGGGCATCTAAACATATTGAGACAAGCCAAAAGTTTAGGAGGATATTTAATAGTTGGAGTTTCAACGGATGAGCTTATTAGAACTTATAAAGAAGAGCCCATTATGACTTTAGAAAACAGAATGGAAATTATTAGCCATATTGATTTTGTTGATGAAGTTGTTCCCCAGTATAAATTATTTGATATTGACCAATTTAATGCTTTAAAGGCAGACTTTTTTGTAGTAGGAGATGATTGGAGTGATAATCAAGAGAATAAAGAAATTCTGTGGCTAAAAGAGAGAAATAAGATAAAATTTTTCCCATATACAAAAGGGCTTAGTAGCACAATTATTAAGAAAAAAATTATTGATAACGCGCGATCCACAGTTTATGCGAATTTGCAAAAGTAGGGTTTTATGGTTAATTTATTAAGAAGGTTAAATAGGGTGCTCCTTAGATTAAAGATGCTCACTAAATTAAAGATGCTCACTAAATATTATCTGTCCTTAATCACAAAACGTGACTTTGTTGAATATCATTCATTTCCTTTTAACACTTTGCAGAAAATGCCAAAAGGGTCCGAAATGATTATGGAGCAATGTTGTAATATTCTGGAGTCAGCAAATGCAGCATATCGTTTGACTGATGGAACAGCTCTAGGCTTGTATAGAGAAGGTGAATTTATAGCGCATGATAATGATATTGACGTTGATGTGCTTGGAGACACTCAATTAGAAAGCATAACCCAGTTGCTCATCAACTCCGGAATGAGATTGGGCAGGAAGGCAATATACAAGGGGAAAATTCAACAACTAGTTTTCTATACTGAGAGTCATATAATTTTCGATCTTGTAATTTGGCATAAGTTAGATGATTGCACCATCCTAAATTATTCTGAACGAGGTTACAGAAGATTGCAAGATATTAAATTTTTCAAAAAAGAAAATCTTGGTAGTTTCAACTTTAGAGGAAAGCAATACCCAATGCCTGGAGCAATTGAAGAGTGGCTAGAAATGAGATATGGAAACGACTGGAGAGTTCCAAAGACATACAAAGGTGATTGGAAGGAAGAGTGTTTTGATATGAAAAAAATTGGGAGAGTGAGTTAAAAATGTATGGTTTTAGAAAAAAGGTCATAAGCAAGAATAGTGCTGAGGTTGCAGAACAGGATTTCTTGTTGTTTGAACAGGTCGATAGCAATATTTCTCTTCATCAATTATGTACATATGGTCAAATAATATGTCGAGCTAAAAACTTAACCCCCGTTTTTTACGCAAAATCTCAAAAACATAAAAAACTTAATCATATTTTAGATTCTTACTTTGAAAAATACCGCGTAATTGATAAACCTACTCTATCTAAAAGAAAAAAAATATGGCTTTTTACCCTATCCTTTTTTAAATGGATTCGTTTGCTGTTGCAGAGAAATTTAATCAATGAAATGTGGTGCGGCCAACTTATAGGCGATGTAGTTTACGACCAGTATCTCGCTTCATGTAGAAGGGGTACGGTCTATTATAGTGATATGCGTTTAGCAAAAATTATTTATTATGTTATACGTGAGGTTGAAAAGGCAAAGTTAGAACTAAAGAAAGCTAGTCCTAGTGCGGTATTACTATCACACAAAGTAGGGTTGAGTGCGGCGCCATTAGCTATAGCAGCAGAAAAAAATAGTATTCCGATATATTCTTTAGGTGGAGGTATCTTTGGAACACTATTACTCTCAACATGTAGAAAAGATTATGAATATACGGCGACAACTGGAGAGATAACAGAGCTATTGGACCTCCCTCAGAATGAGTTTGATGAATTATTTGAATCAATAAAAAAACAAGTGTTTAAAGGTGATTTTAATAGTGATTCAAGACTGGCCTTCTCTAATAAAAAATACACTAGTAGGGCTGAATTTTCTTCGGATTTCAATCTAGATAAGAAGAAAAAGAATGTTTTTATTATGCTTCATGCCTTTACAGATTATCCACACTCCCACTTTAATGGGATGCTATTTAAGGATTACTTAGATTGGTTTCTCAAAACACTTGATTTTATTTCTAATCAACACTCTGTTAATTGGATTATTAAACAACACCCATCATCTGAGTTTTATCCTGTAAAGAATCTAGATTGGGATAAGTTATATCAAAAGTACAGCGCTGATAATTTGATATTTATGAAGTATAGTGCTGATTTTGATTCTAGGAGTATTTGCCATATTGGCGATGCTATTGTTACATGTGTTGGTTCAGCGGGTTTTGAATTTTCTGCTTTATGTGGTATTCCCAGTATTACAGCTGGTGACAATCCATATGTTGTAGGCGGTTTTGCTGTATACCCTGATTCAATTCAAAAATATTTTGATGTTTTGTCATCAGTTCAGACAATTGGTAAGCTTTCAGACTCTGTGTTACGAAGAGCTAGAGCAGTTTTTATGTTTATCCATAGGTTATCAAAAGTTCCTATGCATGCTATGATTAATTTGTCTCACGCAGAGCATCGAGAGCTTCAATATTCGCAAAAATATTTTGATTTGCTTGATAAAAATAGAGTGAAAAATAAAGAAATTATAAGACATGAGTTAATCACATATGCGGATATTGTATCGCAGCATGACTTTCGAGCGTTAAGAACAAAGCCAAATGATTATTGATATTTGTTTCTGGAATGGTAAGGGAGATGAATTCTATTACCATTATGTACCAGAAGTGACAAAGGGAAGGCGACAGAGTAAAAAATGGTATAACACCCATGATTATGCGATTTTTCATGGAAAAAAATATCCTACACATGCAAATATCAAAGAATGGCTTAGGGAGTATTTCGGCGATGACTGGACTACACCAAAACAGTCAAAAGGAGATTGGCGTTTGGATGTTCGAGATGTTATCAAATGAGTTGCGCAGTTATCGTCCCTGTTTATCGGTATGAAATGGAACCATTTGAGAAAATTTCCTTATTGCGGCTGCAGCAGTTAATCCCTGATGATGTTTACCTTGTCGCTCCTGATGGGCTTTGCTTAGATGAGTATGTAAATATATGGCCAGACATTCGGATTGAGTATTTTGACTCGAATTATTTTAAAAGTGTGTTGACTTATAATAAACTAATGCTATCTACAGAATTATATTTGAGATTTTCCGAGCGCTATGACTGGATGCTTGTTCATCAATTAGATGCTTTTCTTTTTCATGAAAACCTAAAAAAATTTACTGATACAAAGTATGATTATTTTGGGGCCCCATGGATTCCAAGCCAAGTAGTTCATCCAAATTATAAAAATTCATATATGCTTAAATTATTTGGTACTAAAATTTCTGTTGGAAATGGTGGCCTTTCACTTAGACGAATATCATCTACACTCGAATTATTGAATTCAAAACAAACTCAACCTACAAGTTGGAGTCATAATGAGGATGGTTTCTTTGCTTATTGGGGAGTGAAGTCGAAGAAATTTAAATGTTGTACGTTTGAAATGGCCTCACAGTTTGCATTTGAAAAAAATCCAGAAGCGTTATTTAGAATGAATGGAAAAAAGCTTCCTCTAGGCTGTCATGGTCTTCCTAGATATAATCAGAAATTCTATATTTCAATTATTCGCCCCTTGCTAAATAATATTATGGGGGTTGATGATGCATTAATTGAAAAATATGAATCACTCGCGTATCAAGAATCAGATAATAGCATTATAAAGTTGAACAAATAGTGGGAATAATAATTCCATTCATCTCAAATCAAGATAAGCATGTATTTATATGTGTCTAAAATAATCAAAGAAATGACAGTAAATACAATAATTCCGAAAAGACAATTTGATGTGAGTCAATATTTTGTGCTGACTAATATTCTACTGGTTATTCAGCTTGGACTTCTTATTTTCTCTCTTTTATGGCCATTAAGTATTTATTTTTTTGCATTTTTGGAAATATCAATTGTAATGGGTTTTCTTGTTTTATTAACTCGAATTAATAAACCAATAAAGAGTATTTTAAATGAAACTCTTGTTATATTACCAGGGCTATGGGGAGCAATTATAGGGGTGATATCAAATAACCCTGGACTCGATGCTGAAGTTGCATTCTATGTGTTAGCTCCGTTGAGCTATTTGATTGCATTTAGATTTGTAAGGGTGTCTTTTTTGAGTTTGGCCTTATTTATTATAAAGCTCTTTGGTGTGTTAAACATTTCTGTATTTTTCTTTCTGTATTTTTCTGAAGGCGGATGGTTATATGACTTTTTGCAACACTATACAAAATTTGTTATTCAATATCTTGATGGCTTTAATAAAGTTTACACACTACAAGCAACTCAATTGATTTTTTTATTGCCCGTTTTATTAATCGATTTTTACTTTAAGAAAAACGTCTTAAATTTTATTCTTATTTCTGCCTGTTTAATTATGGCATTACTGATAGCCCGCAAGGTAATATTGATACTTTTTTGTTTATCTTTTTTATCGTTTGTTCTGTATTCAATATATCAGAAGAGTAATTTTAAGTATGTAATGTTATTGTTTTTTTCAGTAATAATATCGCTTGTTGTTACTGCTCAGATTTCATACTTTAAAATTGGAAAGTATACTGATGCTATGTTTAACTCAATCCCTGCATTCGAACCATTGGAGGAGGTATCATCTGATCTCTTAAAGAAACCTTCATTCGATTTTGTTCCTCAATCGGAAACAAGCAATAAAAACAATCAGACCGTTCTAAAATGGAATGAAAAGCCCTCAAATCTGGAACTCTATGATTCGAAAGACAATCTGTGTAATAGTGTAAAAATAATAGAAAGGTCGGAATCTTCTGATAAGGCTGGTGCTCAAATAAGAAATTCTCAAATCCAAATTCTAATAGAAAAGATATCCACATCTCCTTGGTTAGGAAGTGGTTTAGGTTCGATTATTCCTAATTGTATTAGATCAGTTGAACAACCTTGGCGGTTTGAAATATCCTACCTAACTATGGCTAAGGACATTGGCTTACTTGGAGTTTTTCTTATGAGTATTGTATATCTGCGGTGGACGTTAAGTGTAATGTCTTCTAGTTTAGATAAGAGTGTGAGTATCCCCCTTTTAGGCGGCAGTTTATTTTTCATTATTTGCTCTGTGACAAATCCATATATTATGTCAGTAGAGAATATTTTTGTGTATTTTATACCATATATATTGGTTCAGGCCGAACGAAGTAAACTCAAACACGCTGATCATTCAGTTGTTGTAAATAGAAGGTAGTCGTTAATTATGCAACCACTTATTTCAATTATTACCGTTACTAAAGATTGTAATTCCACAATTGAACGTACACTTAAATCTATTCAGGGCATTAAAGATACCGATATTCAATTTATTGTGATTGATGGTAAATCTGTTGATGGAACGCTATCCACTATTGAACGATACGAAAATTTGGTAGATATTCTAGTTTCAGAAGATGATACGGGAATATACAATGCTATGAATAAAGGAACTATGTTAGCTCAAGGGAGTTATATTCTTTTTTTAAATGGAGATGATTATGTTTTGGCTGATGGATTCAATAAAGCGAAAACAGTCTTAAGCACACAAAAACCAGATATCCTATCTTGTCAGAGCGAAGTATTTGAAAATGATGGTGATGAAGGTGTATTGCTTTCACCTTGTCCTTGGAAATTACTATTCTTTAACTCGATACCACACCTGTCGACTTTTGTATCTAGTAGACTTCAAAAGAAATATAGATTTAGAGAAAAATTTAAAATTGCAGCTGATTATGATCTGTTTCTTCGACTATTTGTTAAAAAATATCATTTTATGATTACGAAACAAATAACAGCAGTCCATTATCGTGGTGGTTTTTCTAATAATACCATGATGTCAAATGCAGAAATAAAACAAATTAGAAGGGATAATCTTGGTTTTATGTTATATTTTATAACTCAAAGTATAGCCATACTAAATAGATTAAGAAAAAACATTATTAGTCGAAATGGAGTTTAGTCTTTTTATGAACTTCAATTTACTTAATATCTTTATATGGTTTAGCTGTAGTTTATGAGTTTAATTAGACAACTTAAGATTCTTATTACAACCCCTAGTTTCCCTCCCTTTAATAGCGGGTTAGGTAATGCGGTTTATCAGCAAGTAAAAATGCTATCCTCTTTTAGGAATGAAGTGGTCGTAGCAACTGCTGGAAATAAAAGAAATATAAGGTTTGATAATTCTTTAAATGTTCGTATTGAAGAATTTAATGTTATGGGAGCAGATTCTTTAATTAACCCATTACAGGGAGATGTAGATTCATATAAAAAGTTTTTATTAGAATCAGATTTTGATTTGATTATAATGAATGCTTGGCAAACTTGGTCTACAGACATTTGTTTTAAATATTTGAATGAGATTTCAGGTAAGAAAGTACTCTATAGTCATTGCATTTCAACAAATGTATTTTTTAGTGAACAACCTTTTAAGTCACTATTAAGATACCTATTATGGAGACCTTATTTTTTTAAAATTAAATCTATTCTAAAGAAATTAGATGCTTTGATTTGTCTTGCCTCTGAAGGGTCCGACTCACGTTTTGATGATGTTCGAATGGCTTATAAGCTTGAGATGCCACTCTACATTGTTCCAAATACAGTGTCTGACAATACAGGTTATAATGACCCTTTACCAATTGAAAGTAGGAATCAAATAATTTCAGTAGGCTCGTATGACTGGCAGAAAGGGCATGACTTTGTTTTACGTGCATATGCATTATCTGTTGCTAAAAATGTTATTCCACTTAAAATATTTGGGCAAGAATTCACCCCATATACTATAAAGTTAAAAGAAGAAGCTGTTAAGCTAGGTATTGAAGATGATTTTCTGAGTTTTTATGAAGGTGTAGCGGGAATAGATTTATTGAAAGAGTATGGTAAATCTCTGGCGTTTATTTATGGCTCGAGAACAGAATGTCAGCCTCTTGTTATTTTGGATGCAATGGCTTCTGGAACCCCTTTTATTTCAAGATCTACTGGGTGTATTGACTCATTACCGGGCGGGATTTCAGTAATAAATGAAGAAATAGCCGCTATTAGTTTAGATAATATTATTGAGAATGAAGGGGTTTGGAAAACATTCCATGCTGATGGTTTAATAGCTGCTAGAACAAACTATACATATGAAACTGTTTGTGAAAGATTCAACTCTGCAATTAGTGATATTTGTAATGATTCTTTGGTTTAGTACTTATTTTAAATTGTGGACTATAGAAAAATTAATTGAGAAATTTAGATGATAACAGTGAATATTATCGGAGGGCTTGGCAATCAAATGTTCCAATACGCATTTGGATATGCCATATCAAAGGAAAATAGTATAAAGATCAAGCTTGATATACGTGGTTTTGATGCTTATAACCTGCGTGACTATGAATTAGGCTTGTTTAATATTGAAGAAAATTCAGAGCTTGAACCTGTATATGGTTTTCTTTTGAATCAGCTTAATGGTAAAAATAATACCCCTCTAATGAAAATTTCTCGTAAGGCGTTAAGAGGACTGTTAAAATTCGCTAAATTTTATTACCAAGAAAAAAAAGAGTTTGCTTTTGATAAAGATGTCTTTAGTGTAAAAATAGATACTTATTTTCACGGATACTGGCAAAACGAAAAGTATTTTAAAAAATATCGTAAAGAACTTTTAGAGATTTTTACGTTAAAGACTATTCATTCTAAAACTATAGAATACCAGCAGCAAATTATTAAGAGTGAGGCAGTAAGTTTGCATATTAGGCGCGGTGACTATGTGACTGATACTCATACAAATAGTGTCCATGGTACTTGTGATGTGAGATATTACAAGAGGGCGGTGATGGAAGTTCTAAAAAGTAAAAAACAGGCGCATTTTTTTATTTTTAGTGATGACTTGGATTGGGCGAAAGATAATCTTAATTTTATTGAAAATAAAACATTTGTAAGACTTGAATCTGATATACCAGACCATGAGGAAATGTATTTAATGAGCCAATGTAAGTATAATATTATTGCGAATAGTTCTTTTAGTTGGTGGGGTGCTTGGCTTAATCAGAATTCAGATAAAAAGGTAATTGCACCAAAAAAATGGTTTAATGGAAGTGTTTTAAATCCAAAAGACCTTATTCCTAATTCATGGGTGCGATTATAAATAATTCAAAAATAATGATTTGTATTTGGATGATATTGTCTTAGCAGAAAAGGTAAAAGGCGTGTAGTTTTTACACTGCAACTATTACGCTAAAAAATTGCAATAAGAATGTGATTATTATCTATAACTTAGGAGTGTTTAATTTATGATAAGTGTAATTATGGGGGTGCATGTAGTCGATGACTACCTTTTAAATGCGATAAATAGTATACTTCATCAATCATTTTCAGAAATAGAGTTGCTTGTAGTTGCTAATGGAAAAGATTGTCATATAATTGAACAGTATATTAACTCCAACATAAAAGATGATCGTCTTGTTATCCTAAAATCTAAAATCCCACAATTGGCGTATTCATTGAATTTAGCGATTGATAACGCTAAGTATAAGTATATTGCAAGAATGGATTCTGATGATATTTCATACCCCGATCGTTTAAGGAGACAACTAAATTATTTACTAGAAAATAATCTTGATATGGTTGGATCTAATGTGCGTTTAATTGATGAGTCTGGTAGTAGTATTGGTAGTAGAATTGTACCAAAAGGAAGGGATATTAATAAAAAGATACCTTTTGGTAGTGCTTTTATTCATCCATCTTGTATGTACAAAAAAGATCTTATTATTAAAGCGCGTGGGTATAACTCCGGTTTTAACTCTGAAGATTATGATTTGTGGCTTAGATTAAAAAGATTAAATATATCATGGGATAACATGAATGAAATATTACTTGATTATAGAATTCATACTAAAGCCACTCAAAGAGCTTTGATTGGCTATGCCGAGTCTGCGGGCTATGCTATGCGTGAGTTTATATTAAGGAAGAGTTTAACTAATTTCATTGCAATTTTTTATCATCTATTGAAAAGTTTTATTCGATCAAAGAAAAAATAAATATGAATATTTGTTTAATATCACAAAATGCATCTCCCGGTTTTACTATTTTTCGTAAGGATTTCATAAAATATCTTGTTGGCCAAGGTCATAAAGTGTATGCTTTTGCGATTGATTACAATGTTGATAGTCGTGAAAAAGTCTTTGAATTTGGTGCAATACCCGTTGATTATTCCCTAAATAAAAGCGGACTTAATATTTTTAAGGATTTAAAAGATACTTGGCTATTGTCAAAACAATTAAAAAAAAATCAACCAGATATTGTATTCAGTTTTTTTGTTAAACCCTCTATATATGGTACTTTAGCTGCAAGACTCGCCAAGGTTCCAAGGCGTATTGCAATGTTAGAAGGCTTAGGCTATATTTATACACCTTTAAAGAATAATTTTTCTTTTAAAAAGAAAATATTGCAATATGCGCATGGCTTGCTTGCTTCTATAGGTTATGCATTTGCTGATAAAGTTTTGTTTTTGAATCAGGATGACCCGGTTGATTTAGCTAAAAAGTCTTTTATTAATTCTAAAAAGTTTAAGGTAATTGGCCCTATTGGTTTGGAGTTGTCAGCTTACCCCTATACAGAAGTGGTTATTACTAAACCTATTCGTTTTATTTTTATCGCTAGAATGCTAGTTGAAAAAGGAGTTTATGAATATTTGGCAGCTGCACGAATTGTTAAGTCAAAATATCCTGATACAGAGTTTGTAATTCTAGGCGGATTGGATTCAAATAATCCTGCCGCTTTATCCAAAAAGCAGTTAAATACTGTAATTAAAGAAGAGATTGTAATTTATCCAGGCAATGTTTCAAATGTGTCTGAATGGCTCATTAAATCACATGTATTTGTGTTGCCTTCTTACCGTGAGGGTTTTCCAAGATCTACACAAGAGGCTATGTCCATCGGAAGGGCTATTATTACCACTGATGCCCCAGGCTGCCGTGAAACAGTTAAAGATGGCGAAAATGGTTTTTTAATCCCTTTGTTTGATGTGGAAACCTTGTCAGAAAAAATGATTTATTTGATAGAGCACCCAGAGGAGATAGTTCGCATGGGAAATGAAAGTTATAGTATTGCGCTGGAGAAATTTGACGTGGATAAAATTAATCCAGTTCTTACAGCGCTTATTGTAGGAGGTAAATTATGAAAATATTAGTAACAGGTGGTGTCGGTTACATAGGTTCCCATACTTGCATTGAGCTAATCAAAGCTGGTTATGAGGTTGTGGTAGTTGATAATTTGTGCAACTCATCGTTAGAGTCATTAAAACGTGTTGAGAAACTGACTGATAGTGACATTCCTTTTCATAAAGTAGATGTTCGCGACAAACAAGCTCTTACTCATGTATTTGAACAATATTCAATTGACGGAGTGATTCATTTTGCAGGTTTAAAAGCAGTCGGTGAATCAGTAGAGAAGCCTATTGAATATTATGATACAAACGTAGGCGGTACTTTTATCTTGGCTGAAGTGATGCGTGATTTTAATTGCAAGACGTTTGTGTTTAGCTCGTCTGCTACGGTATATGGTGATCCACACACTGTACCTATCAAGGAAGACTTTCCATTGTCGGTAACGAATCCATACGGTCGGTCAAAGTTAATGATTGAAGAGTTTTTGCAAGATGTATTTGTGGCGGACGATAGCTGGCATATAGCATTACTTAGGTACTTTAATCCTGTTGGTGCACACAAGAGTGGATTAATTGGTGAAGATCCAAATGATATTCCTAATAATCTAATACCGTATATCTCACAAGTAGCAGTTGGAAAATTAGAAAAGCTTAGTGTGTTTGGAGGTGATTACGATACACATGATGGAACAGGTGTACGTGATTATATTCATGTGGTAGAT